>Ga0315904_10000025_pt1 | contig 250379 bp, 157 predicted proteins | sample LakEriMetagenome_6_FD_203529 | JGI IMG/M metagenome (GOLD analysis project Ga0315904, IMG submission 203529) | Freshwater fungal communities from buoy surface, Lake Erie, Ohio, United States - Buoy 12 MA120 | ecosystem: Environmental > Aquatic > Freshwater > Lake | place: USA: Lake Erie, Ohio...
ACGATCGTCACTTGTCCAGATATCGCTTTGCCATCGATGTTATCGATTTGAGCGATCATCGAATTGAATTGTTCTCTCGCAGCCGACGTTGCTTCTGTATCCTCGGTTAGCCACTTGCCTTCTGTCTTGATAAGACTGACATTCGTTGGAGCATTAGCAAACGGAGGGAATTCCAGCGATGCCTTGTCACCCTCGGAAGAGATGATTTTCACTTGGTTGTCTGATATTGATTTGCGGCTGATCGGAGAATCCCATAATACGACAAAGCCGGTCATTCCTCGGCTTGATCCTGGATTTAGTTTCTCTTCAGTTGCAATGAATTTATCGATGTAAATATCCGTCATGCGCATCATGTCGGGAAATGCTTTGTTGACCTTCCCACCACTCCAAGAGCTGAGATCGACGAGCGAAGATGAATTCAAATCCTTAAGCATTTCGACTACTGTGTCGTAGTGGGCCGATAGGCGTGGTTTAGCATCTGCAGGGATGCGAGGGTAATTGAGGACGAAAGATTTTTTCTCTGCTAGAACATTCGTGGCTCGTTTGAGCATCGATTTCACGGAGTCAAAGGTCGACTTCTGAACTTTTGTAGAAAGCTTTTTCATTGCTTCTGCAACTTGTTCTTTATCTTCTGCTTTGACAAACTCCATGAGTACGCTGTAGTTTCCCTTGTCCAGTTCTTCCGCGACAGTCTTTAAAGTTTCCTCGATCGAAAGATTTGCGGGAAGTGTATAGCTATTTGCTTCAGGCTTTGTGGAATCACTGCCAGAGCTCTCGGAAGATTTGCTCTTCATGTCAGCAGAACCAGCAGCTTTTTTCTCGAAGGCTTTGGGGTTGGCCAACTTTTTCGCCTGAGCTTGGCTGGTTAGATTCAGTTTGCTGAGTGGAACTTTAACCTCTGAACCATTAGCGCGTTCTAGCACGACGCTGTCGCCATCGATTCGAACGAATTTTGCTTCGATCGTGCGAGCCCCGGTGATATCGGTCCATTTAAGAAGTGCGGATGCTTCTTGCGCTCTGGCAGTTTGAATCAAAAGTGAAGAACCTGAAATGGTTCCCAGGCTTATCGAGGTGGCGAGCAAGCAGCAGAGGTAGCGGCGGGCATAACGTAGGGACATGTTCACACCAATGTCGTAATAAAAATAAAAATCGATGTACGGTAGCAGTCTAGGAAAGTGTTTTTTAAACCGCGGTCTTCTTCAAGTATTTTCAGTACCGATCTGAAGTCACGATTATTGTAGCCAACTGGCAGTGGTAAACGCCATTATTTCTGTCTGATAGCTGCCAGAAGTGGTTGTCGGCCGGCCGATCGCACCGCGAAAGATCCTGCCAAAAGTCCAACAAGAAGCACTATCACAAGCCACAAAAGTGGCTGAATGATCTCGGTAAATTGGGCATTTTGCCACAAAGGAGCAGCAACACAAAGGATAGCAGTTGACCCACCCACCAGGATTCCGCCACCCAGCAGCCAGCAATTCTCGAGAAATACCATCCTCCGGATCCGCTTGGGGGTGAAGCCGATGGCCCTCATCGTTGCCAATTCACTTCGACGTTCAAGAACACTGCGAATTTGAACAATCGCTAAACCGATGGTTCCCAGCAGCAGCCCGAGTGCCCCGAGCGACTGAAACGCTTTGAGATAAGTATTTTGAACGGCGAGGAGTTGGTTAAGAACTTTTGACGAATCTACCAAATCAAGTCCTTCGTCTCCCCAACCTTTTTCCAGCACCGATACCAAAGGTGAAGGTGTGCTGGAAGGTACCGAAGAGTTACGATTTTCTCGCGCAAGGAAAAACTGATATCCGCTAATGTCGGGGAATGCATTTTGGAAATTGGCTTCGCCGATGACAAGCATGCCTTGAAGTAGGCTGTTGTTGAGTAAGCCTATGGTTTTGAAGAATAACTTCCTATTACCAAACTCGAAGGAGAAAATTTCACCGATGCCACCGGTCAGGTGCAAGCTCCACATCGCAGTATTCTGGTCGAGAACGACAGGGATAGGATCGTCTTGTGATCCTGCGGCTCTCTCTTGCAACTGCTCCCATGCTGTCCGTGAAGTATCGCTCGGATCCTTTCGAACAGAGATCCAAGGAAAGTGAATTGTGTTGGCGGAAGATTTCTCCCAATCCGCAAACAAGCTAGATGCAGCGATGACTTTGGGCTCTGTGGTTTTATAAAGATTATTGCAACTTGCTTCGTCGCCTGGACGCATTTTGAATGCAAATATATTCGTATCGGCAATCGCTTCTGAAGCTTTTCCCAGGTAGTCACTGCGGACCTGTGGATCACCCATGTTTTGAAAAATGGGAGAAGAGCTTTCGCCGATCCACTGAAATCCACCAACCGCTTCCTCGGTCGGGCGAATTTGAAACGCGCTGAGTGAAAGTATCAGGAAACTTGTTACTGCTAATAGTCCCAGTGTTAGAGTGCTTCGCAAAGGATTTCGCCCGATGTTCCTGGCCGATAGAGAGGCGAGCGAGTAATCGCCATGCCCCGCGCGAGAGAGTTTGCCCTGCTGCCACAAGAGTAAACGGCTGTAGACAATTCCGAGTGCTCCGATCAGCAGCACCATGCCGCCGCCCACAAACATGCCAGCTTGTGCTTGGCCTCGCTGGGTTAAACCGGCTATGGCCAAACAAAGGCCGAGAAACCAAATTGCCCATGAGAATCGTTGCAGCCAACGCGGTGACTTCGCGCGGCGGATCCCGACTTGCTCGGTGTTGCCTTTTAGCAGTTCGGTGGCAGGGTGGCGAGCGAGTTTGCGAGAAGCGAAATAAATGGCGATTAATGCAACTAAAATTCCAGCGGTCGCACCGATCGCTAGGCTGCGGGGAGTTGAATAGTACTGTAGGAAGGGAACTGTTACAGCACCGACCCACCAACCTTTGAGACCAGCGAGCATCATTCGAGCGTAAAAGATACCAAGCGGAATTCCAATCAACCCGCCCAGTATCGAAAGAATGATTCCTTCCCCAAGCAATAGGGATCGTACTCTCTTCCAGGGCCAGCCTATAGCAAGATACAGTCCCCATTGCTCGGCACGGCGTTCGATTCCTAGGCGGAATAGCAAAGCGATCAGCATTAGTGCTGAACCGATCACAAGCATACTGAGCCCGAGAAATAATCCGTCAAAAGGTGTTGTTCCTGAAGCGGCTGATAGTGCTTCGGCTTTAATTGGACGAAGCTCATATCCCAGCTTGGCAAGATTTGGATAAACCGCTTGGAGAATCTTCTCTTGTAATTCCTCTTCCGTCGAAGCCGATCGCAGATCAATACGTATAGAGGTTGCTTTCCCGAAGCGACTTCCAAAACGCTCAGCAGCCTCCGCATAGGGTATAAGTAATTTGGGGGTGAGGCGATATTCGTTCCAGTAACGATCGTCATCGGCTGAAACATTGCGAGTTAATGTGAAGGGAGTATCCCAATCGTTGATCGAATCTTGGTCGGTAATGCCGGGTACTTCGGGCGTCAGATTTGGGTCGTTGAAAATCGTTGGAGGTTTATCAAAAACAGCTGGACGTTCGCGACGATAGGGTGACGCTGGCGCCGTCAAAGGCGCGATGCCCACAACATCGGTTTCAAAAGATTCCTCAACTTCCTTACCGTGAACGGTCTCAGGAAGATAGTAAGTGATCTTAAGGCGATCCCCAACATTCGCGTTTAATTGCGAAGCTAACCAACTGTTGATGATGGTTTGCCCTTTCGAAACGATCGTGGACTTTCCAATTCCAGCTCCTTCGCTGATTGGGAACTGCGCGGAGGAGTCGGCACCGGTAATTGTTGAGTAGACGGTCTCCTTGGCATTACCTATTTTGGAAACGGAGTTTGCGAGGTAGGTAAATATGGGCTGAGCAGTTCCTCGAGGTAATTGATCCATGACGGCGGTTTGAATGGTTGGATCCAAAATCATCTCGTTGCTGGAAAGGCTGTAATAATCGTAAACGGTTTCGCCTGTTGGAGATTTGAGTTGTGGGTGGGAGATCGTAAGTCCTAAATCAGCCAGGGAGGGTTTGAAGGAGCCCATCACTTCAGAAAGCATGGATCGATCTTTGGTCGTGCCAAATTTAGAGATATCCCGTGGTAATGAAACGGCAATCGCATTAGTTGCTCCCGGCTGATCGATTTTCTCCTGGAGGAAGCTAGCTGCAACAAAGATATTTCGTGGTACTCGTTGGTTGTTTCGAATGTCAAAGCGTCCCAGGCCAGTGGCCGGTATGATGTCGACTATCTTGATCCGCGGTATACCAACGGTTTGGCCTTCGCGCCGTCCCAGAGGGCTGTCTGCGGGAACAGCCTGTTCTGCCGGAATGCGAAGCGTTAATTCATCGCCTACTTTTAGACCGAGTTCTTGCGCGAGCTCGGCATTCACCACCGCATCTCCAGCTTGTGGTAGCTTTGATGGTTTGGTCGGACTCAGTTTCCAAAATGATTCGTCCGTACCGATGGCTAGTACGCTGCCGGCTCTGCGAAGAGTGCTTTCACCGCCAGTTTCCACGGTGGATCTTGGGAAAAGAATGAATCCATGTAGTTCGACGTTAGAAGAGTGCGACGCTAACTGACTCTTCCAGCCATCTAAGGTAGCTTTCTCGAGAAAGTGTCGACTTACCATAAGTCCATCGATGGCACCAAGTCGATCGAGAGCTTGAAACCGAAGGCTCCCTCGGACGCTGTCTCCAACCAGAAGTGCTCCAACAATGACAGCGGTTGCGACAGCGATACTCGCAATTACTGCTACGTTTGGGAGAAAATTGAAAAGCAATGATCGCCAGATTAGTGACATGAGGCTGAAGCGAGACGAACTTCGACCGATCGCGTTCGGGCTATTCATGCTTAATTCTCCAGACGAAACATAGCGATCGCGAAATAAAATGATTCGTTATCGAAGATAAAATATCTCTCATGAGGCATCGCGAGATCATGATAAATCAGCAACTCCCAATCGACCCTTTTCGATGCGATAACACTTTTCGACCAAGCGTGCCAAGTCGTGGCTATGGGTTACCACAATTAAAATAGAATTCTCGCTTTTCGGAATGTCCAGCAGCAGTTCGAAGATGCGCTGAGCATTTTCCGGATCAAGATTGCCGGTTGGTTCATCGGCCAGTACGAGTGCCGGTTGATGAAGCAACGCTCTCGCTACTGCCGTACGTCCTCGTTCCCCGCCACTCAGTTCGCTCGGCAAGTGTGATTCCCTGTGACTGAGACCGACGCGCTCGATTAAGTGTTTAGCGCGTGATATGGTGTCGGTACTAGGGCGTCCTTTTGCGAGTGCTGGAACGAGAACATTTTCTAGTACCGTTAGCTGTGGCAGGAGATGATGATCCTGAAAGACGAAGCCGATGCGATCGTTGCGAAAGTGGGCGAGCTTGTCGGGAGATAAGGAAAATGGGTCGGTACCATCAAGAGTTACTTTGCCGGTTGTGGGGGGATCAAGAGCGCCAAGGATATGCAGCAAGGTTGATTTGCCGCAGCCGCTAGGCCCGATGATCGCAGCGCGGTCGCCTGATGCAAGATGTAGTTGAATATCCTCAAGAACTACAAGGTCCTCAGCAGGTGTAGAGTACCGCTTACTTACATGTTCGACGATCAATTCTGCCATGATAACTCCGTCTCGATTTGAACTTTGCGATCCGTGAAACTGGCCTGCTTTGGTTTGGAATGCACTGAAAAGACCTTGCTGTCGATGAGCAAACATCAACCGGAATCAGCATCGTATTGCCATATCTTCTTCTGTTCAATCGGTGATGACGCTTTCCAAAGGCTGTTGGCCCAAGCGGCAGCCAAAGAGTGGATACAAATAGCTCTCGCAGTAACTTCCCTCCGATGTAAACGAAAATCCAACGGCGGTTGCGGACAGACCTTGTGGTGGAGCGAGTTTTCCCTCCGACTCGTTTACAGAGAGAAACGAACCTGAAAAATCGAGGACCAGTAATTGCTGCTTTGCTAGAGGTGGAAAACTGCTGTCGATTATGACGTTTGTAGGAAATATTCCTCAGGGAAGGATGGATATCCATGAAGGTGGCAGGGGGCAAAGATTCAACCAGAAAGCACACCTTGAAAAAACAAACTAAATTTTCAGAGCCGATCTTTTTCAAAAGTTCATTTGCTCAACAGAGTATTGAAAAGATCGAATTGAAATTAGGGGAGGTAAATCCACATTGTCCAGGGAGCGAAAGGCGAGATCGTTCTTTGAACTCAGATTTTTGGAACGGGCTGGTACCGCATGCGTTGAAACCGCAGTGTGTTTGCCCATTCTATTGATCTTAGTTCTCGGGTCGGTGGAGGTTACGAATAAGATTTTTCTTAAGCAGTCGATGGCAACGGCTGCCTATGAGAGTTGTCGTGCTGCGATTCGCACCGAAGCAACGATGGCAGATGCTGTTGCCGCGGGAGAGGCAGTCCTGAAGTCTAGAGGCGTCAAGTCCTTTATTATTAAATTTCAGCCTACAGATGTAGCTACGGCAAAGCGTGGCGATACCGTTCGAGTTACTGTAACTGCGTTTTCAAATCCAAATAGTATTATACCAACCAATATCAGTGAAAACTCTTCGATAACCAGCTCGGTCGTGATGTTGAAGGAATGAGAATCGTTTCGAAAGCATCGAGAAAATTTGAGAGACCAAAAATGTCACAATCGTCGTTAGCAAAGATAAGATTATCCGCAGTTGGCGAATTCCAAGGTTTCTCCGATATCGCATCCCAAAAAGCTTCCCAACAGCGAAGAGGGACCGTATTAGTGCTGATGGCAGTCTTAATGTCTGCCCTTGCATTAACCGTCGCATTATCGATCGACATCGCTTACATCCACGTATCGAAAATGGAACTCCGGGCAGCAACCGATGCGGCAGCAAGAGCGGCTTCGGTCACGCTGGCTTCCACTCAGGATTTGAAGCTCGCGACGGAGCGTGGACGAGCGGTAGCGGGTATGAACAAAGTTGGTGGGGTACCGCTCGCTTTGCAAGATGGAAATTTTATCTACGGTAACTCAAGTCGAAGTGCATCAGGCTCCTTTGTTTTTGTTCCTGGGAAAACACCGTTCAACGGAGTCAAGGTGAATGTTGACCTTGGGGGAGGCTTGATGGCTGGTGCTATAAAACCTTTTTTCAAAGAGATTCATGGAGTGGGTGGTGTCGCAGCGAAGCAAGAAGCGATTGCGACCTATCTTGAGAGAGATATCGTTTTGGTAGTCGATCGCTCTGGCTCAATGGGTGGTAAGCCGTATCAGGATCTTTGCGATGCCGTTCAAATTTTTCTTGATACTCTCAAAGAATCTGAGGTCAAAGAGTTTGTCGGGTTAGCTAGTTACTCATCCGCCTCATCCATTGATTGTGGATTCACCCAGGATTTAGACGTTATCAATACAACAGTTCGTAGTTTGAAAATAACCGGCGGAACGAATATTGGTGCAGGAATTTCTTCAGGTTATGACATTATTAAAACGGGTCGATCCAAGCTTTTTGTGGATCGTACGATCGTGGTAATGACGGATGGATGCCATAACGTCGGAATAGATCCGGTTACTGCCGCTCAGACCGTTGCGGCTGATGGCGCGACGATTCATGCGATCACATTTGGAACCGGAGCGGATAAGTCTCGTATGCAAAAAGTAGCCCAGATTGGTAGTGGTCGCTATTTGCATGCAGACACTGGTGCCGAACTTAAGACGGCATTCAAAGAGATCGCTCTCACATTGACCACGATTCTCACCTACTAAGAGACTTGTTAAAGAATCTGCAGCGTGCCAACAGACCATTGATCGTCGGGATGAATCAAGATGTTTGAAAGACAGTACTTAACAGACAGGCGAATAGGTAAGCCGCGTCATCAGAGATTTGGTGCGACTACCGTTGAGTTCGCATTGGTGATCCCGATTATCTTTGCAACGTTTTTTGCAGCTTTCGAATTCTGCAAACTCGCGATGCTAAGACATACTCTCGATAATGCGGTTTACGAAGCATCTCGGCAGAGCATTCTTCCGGGAGCTGACGCCAAAACGATTAGTGCCAAGGCAAAGCAAGTCCTTGTCAGTATGGGGATCGTTGATGCCGTTGTGACTGTCAGCCCAACTGTGATCGATGAATCGACAAAAAATGTAACTGTTAAGGTATCGATTCCTTTGAACAAAGCTTCCAATCTCCCCGTTCCAGAGAAATATAGTATCTCTCGATCGTTGACAATGGCTCGAGAAAGATCTCTATAGCAGGCGAAACGCTACTGGGTATTCAGGTTTGCGGCAGCGAATTGTGGCAAGACTTTCTAAGTTACCAATTGAAGTCGAAGCGAATTCCAAGAATGTCTGAATTGGTAGCCCCGAAAACGGCGTCGGTTGTTGTTAGAGGGTGAATCCAGTCGAACATGACTCGCGTACGGTCGGTCCAGTACCAGTTGAAGCCCACTGTCAAATCATTGTACTGACCACGATCGAGATTGTTGATGTCGAGATAAGACCAGCGAGTCTTGAACTCCCAGGCTCCTGGACCATAACTACCTCCCCTGCCGAATAGGTTTCGACGAGGAACATTTCTAGCGAATTGTGCTCCATGCTGACCGAAGCGTTCAAAAATACGGTTCTCACCGGTTAAAAAGAAAGAGGCATGAACGTACGCGCCTCCTATCGTGACATCGTCTTTAGCTGTTCTGTCGACGGATGACAGAAACGCCTCGCTCTGAAGTGACAAAGGACCAAGAACAAGGGCAGTCTCTAAGTTCCCGGTGGTGTAACGATCCGCTAAAACGATCCCACTATCGATGATTCGCGGTCCTTCATGGATTTGTGGCCTAGCTCTAAAGCGAGTTCGGCCATCACCATCTTCTGTGTGTAATATGCCCGCTCCAGTAAACCAAAGGTAACGCCCCTTGCTCACTTCATCGTAGTAAGGGAGCCACGTTGCTCTTCCGCTCAGTCGCATCCCCTGGTTGTCGTCTATCTTATCTTTCAATCCTTCGCTTAAGCTATCGACGAAAATACCGTAGGAGATCGTAGCGTTCTTATCTGAAGAGCAATTATAGAAGGCCATCCCGAGTTCGCGATCTGGTGCGAAGACGCCTTGGGTCGGTATCGATCTTTCTAGGAAAAGATTATTCGTATCGTTTGTGACTTGCTCGAGACTAAAAGGGACAAAGAAATTGCCGATTCGAAAGCGACCGAGTAGCGGAATTTCGTTGACTGAAAAATATGCATCTTTGACGTCGGGAGAAGTGACGATACCGAGAGGTGTGGTTTCTCCAATCGTCTCTGGTTCCAGCGTCATCTGCAATCGAAAGTCTAGGACTTCATAGCCAGTTCCATCAGCAACTAGGCGAAGACGTCGAAATTCAAAAAAGTCCTGAGTATCGGGGATGGAGGGAGAGGCATTAGCCCAGTTGATATAGTCGATCTGGACGTGACCACCAAGTTTTACATTCCACTTGGCATCCCCATTGGGTGATTCCGGTTTGATCTTGTCTGGCGGAACCTTTTTCGCCAGCGTTTGTTCATCCCCTAGTTGAGAAGATGTTGCGAGGGCTTGCTCCGAAGTTTTCTTTTTCAGTTCTGCGATGGTGTCTTCTAGTTCGGAAATTCGCAGTTCGAGAGGCTTCGCCGACTCCGTCTCTGTTTGTATTTCCTTCGCTTCTTGAAATTCCGGGTAAACCGAGATCGCTTGCGTGTCAGGTTCTGTGAATGCTTTGGTCGTCTCGAAATGTCCAAGAATCATCAAAGCCATCAGTAGCAGCTTGATGCCGAGTCGATCTTGAGATTTTGAAAACGCTTTCTTCAGTTGTTTCACTCATCAAAACCTAGTAAGAAAGTTTGCCGCAGTAAAAAACGGATAGGAACAGTCCCCTTTGACTGACAAAAAACAAGTTGTCGTTTTGCAGTATCAACCGAATATCTCGTTAAAATCGGCATATTCGCTACAATCCTCCACCTGCAACTTGCAAATCCTTTCATTAGAGTCGCTCTTTTGCCCCTTAGGAGGTATAAATGGGGGGTGTTGTTGTAAGGATAGTTGTTGAAACAGCTGTTGCGGTGTAAGCTAGCGAAGGTTCTGGAGTAGCCGACGAAAAACTAGCGAACTAGGGACAATCAGTTAGCCTTCGGCACCTTGGGTGGGCTTCAGCATTTGAGACGTGCATTTAAATCGTTGCACCTCGTCTTGGTTCAGCAGGATTGCATTTAAGGAATAAGGCTTAATTCATGAAGCCGTTCGATCTATCGGTTCTCTTTTTTATCCAATTGGCAGTCATTCTGATCAGTTGCCGGATTGTTGGAGCGTTGGCCAAATATCTAGGCCAACCGCAGGTTGTTGGAGAGATGATCGCGGGAGTGCTCCTTGGTCCATCTCTACTTGGTCTGCTAGCTCCTGAGTTTTACGAGGCACTATTCCCGAAGGAATCTCGCGGCGTTCTGTTTTGTGTCAGCCAAGTCGGTCTATCTCTTTACATGTTTCTGGTAGGTACGGAATTTCGCGTTGAGCATTTTTCCGCACGCGCCAAAACAGCCGTTTCGGTGTCGTTGGCTGGGATGATAACACCCTTTCTGTTAGGGGCATTGCTGGCCGTATGGTTTTTTCGCGAAGGAAATTTTTTTCCTGAGAAGGTTACAGCTTGGGAAGCTGTTCTGTTCCTCGGTGCATCGATGTGCGTTACGGCATTCCCGATGCTCGCCCGAATCATTGTCGAGAATCGCTTGGCGGGGACAAGCTTAGGAACCCTAGCCATATCAGCCGGTGCGATCGATGACGTCGCCGCTTGGTGCATGTTGGCGGTAGTCTTGTCAAGTTTTAGTGCGGAGTGGAGCTCAGCTTACTTAGCGATCGGTGGTGGTATTGCATTCGCTGCTGTTGTCTTGCTCGTACTAAGACCTCTGCTACGAAAGATGAATCCAATTGCAGAGAAGGAAGGTGAGTTAACGCCGGGCTTGATGGTTTTCATTCTGTCGCTGGTTATGTTCGCTTCCTATCTAACGGATAAAATTGGAGTCTATGCGGTATTCGGGGCTTTCTTGCTGGGCTGCGCAATGCCACGTGGCCTCATTGCGAATGATCTTCGCAAGAAATTTGAGCCACTCACTGTCAGCTTGCTTTTACCTCTTTTCTTTACGTTTTCGGGATTGAATACTCGTCTCGATTTGGTGAATACACCGTACCTGATTTTTGCAGCCTTAATTGTTTTACTCGCAGCGAGCATAGGTAAGGGGGTGGCGTGTTGGGGAGCAGCACGTCTTGCCGGCGAGGATCAAAAAACTGCATTGGCAGTTGGAGCGTTAATGAACGCTCGCGGTTTAATGGAATTGATCATGCTCAACATAGGCCGAGAGCGAGGGATCATTGGACCAGAGCTTTTTTCAATCATGGTGGTGATGGCGATTTTGACCACGCTGGCAGCGACTCCGATTTTTCGCTGGGTTTATCCCGATTGGAAAAACGCAAGTTTCAAAGTGGACTGAGCCCGTCGTAGCCTGAAGCAACGGAGTTTGCTTTTAAGATCCGGGCGGTGTGGGCACACTCTGATTTTCTACTGTTCCAGTTACTGTCCATTGGGTGTAACAAGAGAGCCATCCTGGATTTTATCCTCGGGATAGTTGATGACCACATCGCCTTCTTCGAGTCCTTCGAGTACTTCAGCCTGGTCGCGATTACGCTGACCGAGTTGTACCTGCTTACGCACTGCCCTGCCCCGCTCATATTTGAAAACAGACCAAGTTGCACCTGTTCGAAAAAGTGCGCTGGCGGGTACGAGAAGGCATTTGTCAGTTTTCCAGTAGATGATTTTTGTGTCGACCTGAAATGCATCCCCGAGCGTTGGTCGTTCAGCGGGAGGTTCGGAGATATCGATGATGATATTGACGCGTTGTTCCTCGACTCCCAAAGAAGAAACTTTTGTAAACGCCGATGGCTCGACTCGGCGAACGATACCATGGAGAGGTTTCTCACCTCCCCAGCGCTCAATAACGACCTGATTACCCTCGGAGATCTTCACTGCATCTGTCGAAAGAACATCGGTCTCGATTTCAAGTGCTTGTGGGTCGCCTACTTCCAGAAGTGGTAGACCAGGTTGTACGACAGCTTTGCTTTCCTGAAACACACGCAGTACGGATCCATCGATTGGAGAGCGGATGACGAAAGCAGATGGCTGTTTTTCTGGCATATCAGATCCGATATGCATAAGTGCCGCATTGGCTTGTTCGAGTTCAAAATTGGCGATGTGCTCGGCGAGTTGAGCGACCGTAAAAGCCGCATTCGAGGTGCGATATTCTGTTTCAGCAACATCAACCTCTTGCTGGGAAACAGAGTTTGTTTTTCGCAGTTCCAAGATACGACTTAAGTTTTTATCAGCCAGAGTGAGTGATTCACGTACGCGGGTTATATTGGACTTGGTCTGCTGGACAACGACTTCAGCAGCGTTCTTCCGGGCCTGACTTTCAGCGATTTCGCGCGAGTCAAGCAATGGAGGTGTGATGGGTTGGAGAGAGGCTAGTTCGGTTTTGCTCGCGTAAACAGGATCACCAGGGTCTAGGTTGATTCGGAGCAAAGTGCCCTGGAGTGGCGAGGAGACAATGTATCGATCTTTGATTCTCGTTTTGCCATCTTCCTCGATAGCGATTTCGAGAGGCCCATTGGCAACTGTGATTACCGACACAGGTAGAGGCTGATTCCATAGCCGCCACAGCGAAAAGATTGCGATCGCCAGCAAAAGAACTGTCAGCGGGATTTTCCAATGCAGGCGTTGCTGAGCCATATCATTCTCTTGTTTTAAGAACTTCCACAAGTTTCATCGAGTTTAGCAATTGCTGCACGATCCAGCTAGCGACTTGCATGGCGATCAAGACTACAATCGCCGCGTAGGCATAAGTATGAGTATGCACTACTAGAGGCATGCGGAATAATTCGCGATCGAATGCATTGACGGTCGCATACGACAGTCCGTATCCCAAAAGCCAGCCTAAGGGAATTGCCAGGGTGGTCAATAGCAGCAGTTCACCCCACAGGATCGTACCGATTTCCCGTTGAGAAAATCCTAGTACTCGCAGCGTAGCAAATTCACGACTCCGTTCCGCAAGCGAGATTCGCGCAGTGCTATAAATGACTCCAATCGCAATGATAAGAGAGAAGATCAAGTTGGTGGTCCGCATTCTTTGAACATTCTCGGCGATCGTAGTTAAAAAACTAGCGCGAAGATTCTCGGTATCAATTACCTGGCTAATACCAGGTCGGCGCTGTAATTCCGAATGGATATCGGCGGACTTGTAGGGGTCCAGCCTGAGGTAAATGCCATTGCTACGAGGAGCTTCGCGTAAGTATCGATGCAAGGCCTCTTTGTGCATGTAAATACTCTCTCCGGCAGCATCATCGATCAGCTTAGTCACTAAGAGCGAAAACCTCTCGCGGCGTTCTTCCAGGACCTCTATGGTCAGATAGTCGCCAACTTTCAAGTTTAAGACATCGGCCAATTTACGCGATATCAGGGCTCCTTCAATTGGTAACGCTGATGTCTTTCCTTTGAGGTCAACTAGATGCATCAATCGCGATGGTTCATTTAAGCCAATAATAGAAACCAGTCGTTTTCTGTGGTCAGCCTTCGCACGAACCGGAACGGTGCGAAACGGTTCAGCTTCTAAGACTCCATCGATATTTTTTACTTCGAACAAAACTGCATCTTCCGTAGCTTCGATAAAGGTAATTTGCGAGTCGTATTTTTTAGAAAGAGTGAACATCGTATCGAAGAGGCCGAAAACGGAATCTTGCATGAAACTGCCTAGTATCAAAACGGCAACTGATAAGGAGATTCCCAGCGTAGAAAGTATGGCTCGCCGAGGGTGTCGTGTGACATGACGAATAACCATACGAGATGAGGGAGTGGTTGGTATCCATTGCCAAAATTGGTCTAGCCAGGCTTTGCGATAGCGGGTCGGTGGTTCAGGTCGCATCGCTTCCGCGGGTGGTAGTGTCATAATGGCGCGTATACTTGTCCAAACACCGACAGTAGCAGCTAGGAAACTAATTAAGAAAGCGAAAGCCAAAACCCGTAAGGGAATGCTGAATTGAAAATCAGGAAAGTGGAAGAAGCGAGAATAAAGACGAGTAAGGTTTTCCCCTAGATAGATACCGACAATTACTCCTGCCAAGGTGCCAAGGCCTGCTAAGAGCCAACTCATGCTGAGGTAATAGCGAGCTATTTCAAAAGGGGTAAAACCAAACGCTTTCAGCGCTGCAATTTGTTCACGCTGCGTTGAAATAAGCCGTGAAAGTACCATGTTCATTAGAAAGGCGGCTACACATAGGAAGATGGAGGGGGCGACAATACCCATACTTTTCAATTCATCCATTTCGCTGGAGACGAAGCGATGGGAGCGTTGATCTTTGCGTTGTATTGCCCCGAGACTACCGTATCTTGCCAACAGGTTATCCATTGATTCGATGATAGCTGATTCATTCGCCGCTGCGCCTGCGGTCAGTGCGATACTATTGAAAGCACCTTCGAGTTTTGTGGATCCTTCAAGATCTCTTCGAGGTAACCAAATAACTCCGAAGGATTTGTTGTCGGGCAAGAGGCCGCTGGGGGATATCTCGTAAATGAATTCCGGGCTCAGGACGATACCAACAATGGTCAGTGTGTAGGTTTGGCCGTAGATGATTGCCGATAATGTATCGCCAAGTTGCATGCGATGTGCCGTAGCGAACGCTTCACTCACTGCAACTTCGTTGATTGAATTACGGGCAGGTAGGCGACCGCTGCGTAAGTACAATTGATTGAGTCGACTATTGTTGCCATCAGGTAGTGAAATAGCCAATGCTTGAGCAATCGGCTCCGTGTCAGAGAAACGCAGTCTCACAGGCGCAGTGATACGGGTTTCAAGTGTATCGACTCCAGGAAGATCCTGAAGTTGCTGGGCAAAAGCCTCTGGCGCTCTCTTGAGGTCGCAGAATATATTTGCGAATCGATATGTCGAGTAATAATGGCTGCGGGTTGCTTCGAGCGAGGAAACAGTGCTCGCGGACATGATAAACGTGCCGATACCACAAGCGATCACCGCAACAATGGCCAACGACTGCCACCGCAGATTCCATAGATCGCGAGCGAGTTTCTTATTGAGAACGCTCATTGTCTATCACCATCGCAGTTGATCGGGCGTCTTCTTAACGGTATTGGATGAAATCGAAACTAGCTGTCCATCTCGCATTGTTACGGTTCGGTCAGCCATCTCCGCGATGGTGGCGTTATGAGTGATGACGGCGGTTAGTGTTCCCTGTTCCAGGTTAACTCGGCGCAGGCTTTCCAGAACAGTGATTCCGGTTGTGACATCGAGTGCACCTGTGGGTTCATCGCACAGAAGAACGTCGGGGCGTTTGGCAATTGCCCTCGCAATAGCAACTCTCTGCTGTTCTCCACCGGAGAGTTGCGATGGAAAATGATGCAAGCGATTTTGTAAACCGACTCGCTCCAAAGCTTCTTTGGGAGTCATGGGAGACTTAGCGATTTCGGTAATGAGCGCGACGTTTTCAATAGCCGTCAAGCTTGGAATCAGATTATAGAATTGGAAGACGAATCCTACATGGTCGCGACGAAAAAGGGTAAGTTCCTCTTGGCTGGCCTGACTGAGGTCATGGTCTAGATAATGAACAGAGCCGCTCGTTGGGACGTCTAGGCCACCCAAAATATTCAATAGTGTGGATTTGCCGCTTCCCGAGGGTCCCAAGAAGACGACAAACTCGCCGCGATAAAGATCTAGGTCAATTCCGCGTAGCGCATGAATATCTACCTCGCCAACGTGGTACGTCTTGGTGAGTTGTCTGGCGGAGAAGATACGGCCTGAGGCCGACTGTGATTCATGTTGCTTTAGGGACATCGGAAGCCACTAGAGTCAATCTAGAAAGAACTAAGGTCCTCGATCCTAGTATAGGCAATTTCACTACCCGAGTGTCGATCGTCGAGGGTGATTTGGAGAAGTCGCTCTCAAATGGCACTAGGAAGTGGTAGCAGAAGTTGCCATAATCGCGATCTCGTCTCGCAGCCAAACTGATTCCATCCCACCTACCGGAGATACATTTTGTGGTCGACCTAAGTGGCCATTCGGTCGAAGAGCGACAATTCGAGCCCGAACATATCTCACAGCGCAACGCACGTTACGGGGTAATTCTCTTTACGATTTACCTCATCCTGTATGCAATCTTTGTTTTGCTCAATACCTTTTGGCCAAAGGCGATGGACGCCGTTCCTTTTGCTGGAATAAATCTATCCATCATCTATGGATTCGGTTTGATTGTTATGGCATTGGTCCTAGCTCTGGTTTATTCCTGGTTATGTCGAGGTGTGAACCGTACCGCTGAGAATCCCAATAATTTGCCTTTGAAAGCGGCCGGAAAGGATGGTGCTGCGTGATTCAGCAGACCTCAATTCTAGCCATTGTTGTCTTTGGTGTTTTTGTAGCGATTACTTTGGGCCTAAGTTTTTATCTTGGCTCTAAGACCCGCAGTGCGCATAGTTACTTTGCCGCAGGTGGCCAGATACATTGGTTTGTCAATGGAGTGGCTTTCGCTGGTGATTACTTGTCAGCTGCATCTTTCCTCGGTATCTGCGGGATGATTGCATTTTACGGATATGACGGCTTCCTTTATTCCATCGGCTATCTCGCAGGCTGGGTCGTCGCCTTGTTCGTTGTAGCGGAGCCGTTGCGTCGTCTCGGTAAATATACGTTTGCCGATGCATTGGATGCGAAATATCACTCGCGCGGGATCAAGCTTGCCGCTGCGATTAGCACTTTAGTTGTCAGCATCTTCTATTTGATTCCACAAATGGTTGGGGCTGGCGCTCTGATCCAACCGCTCCTTCAGTTGCCTCACTGGGTTGGAGTGGTACTGGTCGGAGCAGTGGTCACTACGATTGTCATGACCGCGGGCATGGCAAGTACGACGTACGTGCAGTTTCTCAAAGGTGGTTTACTGGTTCTTTTCAGTTTCATTCTGACGTTGCTTATTCTGCAACGCGGATTTGTTGTCGACGATCGTCCAGAAGCGATGCAGTCACAGACCGTTGCAAAGACAGCTAAGGGAGAAACTTTGATTAATGGATTGCCCAAAGGATCGAAAGAAGGCGAAGGTAAATTGAGACCGGTAGGGCATATCAGCGAACTACCTAATGGAGTTAAAGAGACCGGCCCTCTTGGGCCAATCGAATTCTTTCAGGTTTTTCGCAGTAGCACTGTGGTGCTTTGGAAAAATTCGACAACGACTGCTGAGGATGGAAGCAAAGTGACCACCTACGTTCCATCAGCTACTCCCGGGTCGGACATTTTACGACCAGGGCAATCGCCGATGTTTCAAGGTATTCGCGGCGATAATCTCGCTCCAAAAATTGATTTTCTATCGCTTATGTTAGCGCTCTTCTGTGGGACAGCCTCGCTTCCTCATATTCTCATTCGCTACTACACAGTAAAAGACGAAGCAGCTGCTCGTAAAAGTACCGTGGTAGGTATCGCGACCATTGGTTTCTTCTATGTTTTGACGCTTTATATTGGTCTTGGCGCCATGACCAGTGGAGCGTTGGATTTGACCGATACGAATATGGCAGCCCCGCTTCTTGCAAGAAGTGTTGGCGAGTTATTGTTCGCGATGATTTCTGCGATCGCTTTTACCACCGTTCTCGGTACGGTCAGCGGTTTGATCGTAGCAGCTAGTGGAGCAGTCGTGCATGATCTTCTCACCAGCTTTATGCAGATCAAACTGAACGACCACGAGAAAGTGCGGCTCGGGAAATTTACTGCTGTTGCAGTCGGCGTGATCGCGATGGTACTGGGAATTCTTTTTCAAAAAATGAATGTCAGCTTCTTGGTCGGCTGGGCTTTTAGTGTAGCAGCGTCGGCCAATTTACCTTCTTTGGTGATGAGATTGTTCTGGAAGGGAACGACACGTCAAGGAATTACGGCTGCCGTGTTTGTCGGAATGATCAGCTCACTTGCTTGGATTCTAGTCAGTGGAGAGTCCTTCTCAAAAATCTACGGGCTCAAACCGGAAGATGCATGGGTTCCGTTCAGCCAACCAGGTATCGTTACGATTCCGCTGGGCTTCATTGTGTTGATTGTGGTATCGCTGGCCACTCGCAGTCGCGAGGAGTCTAGCGATCGAAGTTAGTTTTCGGAGAGTTGCGTAATGACGGAAAAAGATCCAGTCTCTGTTGTTGCGTTTGGTCGTTGTGAGCTATGTCCTTCGGTCTACAAAATTCTGCTGACGGTAGCGTTTCTGATCTTTTTCCCTTCACTGGTTTCAGCAGAGGGGATTCGGGCAGGCGTTGGCAAGGTCGAGATTACCAACAAAGAAACGGGACCGGTCAGCGATCCCCTTTTTGTTAAAGCTTTGGTTTTGCAAATCTCGGAGTTCAAAGCGGCGATTATCACGCTGGATGTAGTAGCTTTAGAGCGAATCGGGCCACTCCCCAAAGACTACATGAAAACTGTTAGGGACGAGTTGCAGGTTCGATTCGGCATCAAGCCGACTCATGTTTTGTTTAACACGAGCCATTGCCATGGATCTTCAAGTGGTGATGTGGCCGAGCGCACCGTAGAGGCAGTTGGGCAGGCAATTACCAACCTGGAAGAGGTGCGTGTTGGCAATGGGAAAGGAATGGAGTCGCGAATCAGCCAGAATCGACGGATGAAGCTGAAAGATGGTAAAGAAGCTGATGTTCGCCATGCTTACAGTGTCCCACCTGATGAAGAGATCGCTGCAGCAGGGCCGATTGATCCAGAAATAAATATCCTCCGACTAGATCGTCTCGATGGAACCTCCAAAGCGCTGCTTTATGTATTCGCTTGTCATCCGATTCAAGGTGTTCCCGGAAGTCGTAATACGGCAGATCTAGTTGGATATTGTTCCGCGGTGATCGAGCAAACGCTTTCACCGGGTACCGTCGCATTTTTTATGCAAGGTTGCGGCGGGGATATCAATCCGATTCGTTACAAAGATATCACTCATCCTCGCGATGCCGAATTGCTAGGCAATCTCTTGGCTGTGAGTGTCTTGAAAGCGAATCGAGATATTAAGACGGAACAAGAAAAGGAGTTAGCATGGCATCACGAAATCTTGTCGCTTCCGCGAGCTGATCTCGCTCCTACCATTACCGAGTTAGAAACCGAGCAGGCTCGGTTGGTAAAGACTCTTCAGGGAACAAGTTTAAACTTTAAAAATTTTCATAAACTGTATTCGATCCAAAAGGCGTTCCCTGAGTTTCCTTCTGCTGATTCGGCCGAGTATTTGCATGAGGATCTTATTCAGCGACCTTATTTGAAAGCGTTAGACGCTGAGAATCGAAGCAATGTAGATGCCTATTTGAAAAATATTCATACGATGGAAGCGTTAACCAGAAATCAAACCAATCTAGCGCTTCTCAAGATGCATCACAAAGAAAACTTAGATGCGGGCTCTCGCACCATCGAAGTAGAGATCGTACGAGTTAAGATTGGTGATTTGAAAATAGTGACTTTCCCTGGTGAGTTGACAGTACAAATTGGACTAAATATCAAGCAAGAACTTAAGGACGAGCCAGTCGCTGTGTGCGGTTATAGCAACGGGTATATTTACTACGCTCCAACGACCGAGCAATTGGTCAATCGTGGATATGCGCAGGAAGATAGCGACTGCTTACTGGCTCCTCAATGGCAGGCGATCTTCGAGGCCAAGGCGATAGAACTGCTGAGGAAGTAATCGCAGGTACTAGGGTCGCACAAGATACCAGCTCATTCCTTCTGCGGCGATTTCGACTGGAAGCTCGATTGAATCGTTGCGATCAAGTTGAAAGGTTCGGGTGTTCCCCTTTGAATCTTCAACCTTGGCCGAGTCGGTCAAGCCGGTGTAGTAAAGTGATATTTTTAGATTGCGTTTTACGGCGACCTTTTGAGGATTGAATACTGCAATCAACGCTCGCTTTTCCAGTTTCGGATTAACGTGCATCATCCAGTCGGGTTCTCGGGCATCGGCCCGTCTACCGTGGATCAAATCGCTTTCCAAAATGTCGCGATGTTCCTTGAACCAACGCACCTTTTCTTTGACCATATCGCGAGTCGTATCCGTATCGAACAAGCGAGGGCCGCGATAGCACGCTTGGACTCCTAACGCCAAATTGGAGTCAAGCATGCGGGCATAGTGATCGAGATGTTCAGAAAGAGGTTCAATGGTCGCTGCCGCACCGCCGCCGTGATATTGAGTCAATGGGACAAACATCCAGCCCATGCTAGGAAGTTTTTCCCATGTGCCATCGTAGATGTTCTGGCGAGTATGAATGACTTGTTGTTCGCGAGGTAAGGACCAGTTGACCTCTCGGTAACCCATACCCGTCTTATTGGAGCCTGATAGAAAATAGTGATCGGGTACGTTCAGATAAATTCCTTCGCTCCGACACCAACGATAGAATTCAGAAATTTCCACCCACTGCTTCCAGCGAGAGTCGGCCAAACCGCTATGGCCAGGATGTTTTTCGCTAGCGCAGGGATCGCCTGGGTAGGAACCGTCATGTTCCAGTAATGTGAAGCCACTATTGCGATGAAAGTCATAGAGTCTTTGGAAGTACTTCACACCCCAGTCGCTTTGCAGGCAGGGGGAATTGCCAAAAACCGGTTTAAGCCCCTCGGGCATCACGACATCATCTTCGGCGCTAACGCGTCTTGAGGCGAGGAGAGAATAGCTCCCGATCTCGATACCTTTGGACTTTGCGTAGTCGGAGAATTTTCTCGCTTGCTCGATTGTTGCTGGGGAACGATTCTCCATATTGAATCCACTACCAAAGCTGAGGATGAGCATTTCAAAGCCAACTTCAGCGCATTGATCGATAGCGCGAAAGACAGATTTTGGATCCGAAGCGATCAAGTGCATCATCAGCGGATTTTCCGTTGCCCATGGGCTCAGTGTGCGGAAAAGTCTGCGAACGGCAAGTCCCTTGCGTTCGCGATCGGTGCTGTCGTGGGGTAATACCCAAGCTCGATACGATTCGAAGGATTCTCCTTTCCCGATACGAATCGCTGGGCCTAGATCGGGACCGATATTCAGTAAGCAGGGTGTTTTCTTTTCGTAGTTCACTTGAGTATGGAAATCTGGATCGCTAACCCAGCGATAAGATCGGCGATTCGCTCCTGCCGATGTCATACCACCGAAGGACATGTCGGTTTCAATATGAAAATTCGGCGGAGTTCGTCCTACCGAAAGCTCATCGACTTCCGAGATAAATTCGACTGCTGCCAGCAATTCGCTTGAATAGGCGTCCAGGGTTATCGGTTGCTCGGAACGATTGGTAAGTGTGATCCACTTGCAATAACATGGCAGGCCATCGTACATCTCGTAGTGAACGGAAACGAGTATGTCTTTACGCAACGAGGCTTGTGCTTCATTCAGTAATTTTGAATCAAACGCTCCATAAGCAGCTGCGGATAAAATGCGACAACGAGTCCAGTTGGTTGCTTCGGCAGCGAAATCTGAATCAGACGAGGAACCGCGACGGTCCGTTTTTCCTACAGAGAAACTCGTTGGAGAACTGCCATCGTGGTCGAGAGAAAATAATTTTGTGAAGGGAGTAGACTGGTTTGCAGCGTCGTTCACTTCCCACACCAATTGATTTTTCTCAATCCGAACACGCAAGCGATAGGAACGTCCCGTGTCGAGACCACCATCCGTCGCCGCGAATTGTGGCAATGAGATCAGAGATTCGTTACCGTTATCGCGTAATTCAAAGTGTCCATGAACGCCACGATCCCCTGGTCGAAGATTCACTTCGACAGTTCGCTTTGGGAATGAGAGAGTCAGGCCAGGTCCCCAGCTAGTGTCTTGGTCGGTTCCAGGGTCAATGACTGTTTCGACCAAGGATACGGGTTGCGAGAGTGAATAAGTCGCGAAGCAAAATTTACCTGGAAGTGAGTAAATTTCCCCTACCTTTCCCTCATTTTGAAAGCTGATTCGTTCAGCGGCCGTTGATCTGGAAATTTTCCATTGATCGCTCAAGGAGGTGAAGTTGTCATTGAGGATCTCAGGGCGACCCGCAGCAGAAGGAAGGTTGGGAAGCGATTGGTTGGCAGGCATAGTGAAATCAAGTCGAAGTGAGACTCCGGGCGGTGGCCATTTGCTTTCACAGGCATGATAACGAACCCTTTTCCAAGGAAACCTCTCCACCGTTTTACCGATTTCATAACCACTGAACTGAAGTGCCGTCGGAGCCGACTTCATTTGTTCAAGCCATTCAGGGGTGAGGAAGGCAAGATTTGGTTGGCCCGTCAAGCCACCCACTTCATATTTCTGCCCATCGATTGTGATCTCCGCTTCTGGCTTGACTCCGCGCAGAAGGCTCTCGCCCGTAACAAGATGATCTAAGGCGATGGTTGCAGCATTCGGAGTAATGCGAAAGCTACGGCGGAGTAGTCCGTTGGACATTTCGAGCAATTTACCTTGCTCGACTACTTTAACTTTCGCTGTAAATGATTCCGGAGCGATTAACCAGTCGGGTGACTGAGCGATAGAAAGAGCGTTCGAGCTTACCAGTAAAGTAGCAGAAATAATGATAATGAGAGAAGTGCGAAGTGTCTGACTCAAATAAGCTGATAGCGAAATTGACATAGAGTGAACCAATAGGTGGGCTGCGAAACCGAGGTGTCGTCGAAAATGAGGCAGTAAAGAAAGGCTGGTGGCTAGTGATTGTAATTCAATAGTCAGCATTTTAGGAGATGGAATAGGATGCAGGAAAATAGCTAAGTAGGAATTAGAAGAACTATTCGCGGACTGGTTTGTAAATTGAGCAGAACTTCTCGTTTGGTAAAGTGTTTTACATCCCAGGAATCAAACGGAAGCTCTCTCCGATAATCTGGCTTTGTGGCCGGAGGAAGACGGTGGAGTGGGGTTGGTTCCGTTTTCGGCAGCGCGTGTAGGGACTCGCGGAAAATAGCAAGCTGACTTTTGGCACGGTGTCCGTTTGTTGTTTCATTTCTAACGCGGTTCAAGGTAGAGCCTTAAAATGATGTCTGGATTCTATGTTGATTTTTCAATCGTTATCCCTTGGCTTGTACTTACGGCAATCGGTGTTTCGCTTGGAATTGCTGCTTGGTATCTGTCAGCTATTTGTTTCGGTAGAAAAGTTGAGCTAGGGTGGCTCGGTTGGGTCAAGCAGAGTTGGTGTTTGTCGACGATATTTTTCGTTTTGCTTCTCTGGTTAATTCCACTCTATTTACGAGGGATCATCGGAAAAGACGACGCTTTTCGCGATTCTCTTGTTCTTGTTTGCTGTGCATCGACTTGCGGTATAGTTGGCTGGTGGCTTTACCATGGAAGATTTCATTTTGCGAGTAAACGATGGTTGGGGAAGGTGATTCCCTCCCTATTCTCGCTTTTGCTGGTAGCAGCAATTTTCGGTGGGCTGTTTTCCTCGTGGCGATCGATTGAATTGCAGTCGATGAGTCGTTCTCAGTTGCTGATCTCGATAGCAGATCATTTGCGACCGGTGAACGATAAAGTGGGGAGGACCGATCAAGGGCGTGAGATACCGCTGTTTGCATGGGACGAAGCATCACAGGATCAGAAAGCATTGTGGTGTAATACTGGTATCGATCCCGAGTATGTTGCCAAAACCATTGTCCGAAGCGAGCCCGACTTGAAGTCCAACTGTCACGGCTGGGTCTTTGCGGAAGGAAAGTACTTGCTCATGCCTGAAGCAGTCGAGATGATCCTAGCGGATAATTCATTTCTGGAGGTCTCTTCGCCTCTTCCTGGCGATGTAGTCGTCTATCGCGATGACAAGGGAGTGATCGTTCACTCCGGGATTATTCGCGCTATTCTAGGAAATAGCATGTTGGGAGAGGCGATCACGGTGCTGGTTGAAAGTAAGTGGGGATTGGGAAGTTGCTACCTTCATCCAGTGGATTGTCAGCCATACTCGCAAAGCTTCGCATTCTATCGTCGTACGGATGGCGATCATGGAATCGAAGTGGGTGAGCAACCGCTGAACTATCAGCAAGCGCAGGAAGCTGTGCTAGAAATTCTCTAGCCACCAAAGGTCATATCGATTGGACCAAATCCTGTGCCGTTTTCGAAAGCATTACCGATCTTCGGCGCACTGAGGATTCCGCGGTGTACATCTCTTGTTGCCGCTTGGACCGCCTCGATAAGCGGTTGCTGCAGAGCTAAGCGAGCCGTGATGGAGGCGGACAGAACGCATCCTGTACCGTGTAATGATCGAGAGTCGATACGAGTTTCAAAAAATGTAAAGATCTCGTCGGACGTACCGAGAAGTGTAAGACTTTCGGATCCGTAGGTGCCAAATTTTAAAAGAACATTCTTCGCTCCTAAATCGTGGAGTCGCCGAATAGCCGCTTCGCAATCCCCAGGAGCCTGAATTTCCATCCCCGTTAATTGATTCGCTTCTAGGCGATTGGGTGTGATGAGAAAAGCATGGGGCAGTAGATACCTTCGGAAGGAGTTGACATCCGACTCTTTCAATAGAGGATGACCATGTTTGCTGATCATTACCGGATCGACGATTAGAGGGAAGTTAAATCGTGAGGCTTGGTGTGCAACTTGTTCGATGATTTCCGCTGAGCCTAACGCTCCTGTCTTCGCCGCTGCGGGGGGTAAATCTGTAAGCACCGCTTCAAGTTGCCTACAAATGAGATCGGGAGATAGCAACTCCACATGGGAGACTCCCTCGGTATTTTGAGCTGTCAGTAACGTGATAACACTTGTGCCGAAAACGCCAAGTTGGTGAAACGTTTTTAAATCTGCCTGTAGCCCTGCTCCTCCTGAAGGATCTGAGCCAGCAATGGTCAATGCGATCTTAGTCATGCGAGTCTGCTTCGTAGTTAGCGATCGGAAGTGTCAGGTGAGAAGACTACGGTGTCGGCAGTACTTTTCGATGCTTGAGGTCGTATCGTCCTCCGGCAGGCAATGAGACATAATCTTTTTCTCGGGTTGAGGTTACTTGCTCTGACGATTCGCTAGTCTCCTGACCGTTCTCTTGGGATGGCTTAGTTGCGGGATCGACATCGCGTTCAGTCGTAGCGGAGTCACGCGGTGACAATGCATCGTAGAAAGCTACGTTGCCTTTGCCAACGACTTCGGCAACACTTTGCTTCACGATGATAGCGGTCCCTTCGTCAATCCCAATCCCAAGTAATTGGGGATAGGTTTTCACGAGTAAGCTCATATCTTTAAAGCGACGTCGCTGTGCGAAATGTTGATCAATAGCAACGCCACAAAGAAATCCAAGTCCACGTTCATATCCTTCCGCAATGATGTTGAGGTTACCCATCGGGTCGCCGCGCGGCATGTAGTCGCCCTGGATCGAAGCTCCAGCCGATGAACCGCCAATGACACCTCCTCTAGCGAGTACGTCATGCATAACTTCGTGGGCGGTCGTGTTTTGGTAGGAGTCAACAAGGTTCCATTGACGTCCCCCACCAAACCAGATTCCCTTGGCTTCTTTGAGCACGGAAAGTAAAGCTTCATCTTTATCCGCTTTGTTGCGATCCTTGGTATGCAGCATGGTGACGTTCTTGGCGCCAGCCGCGCGGATGATATCAGGAAAGCGATCACCGCTACTATCCTCTTCTTCGATGCATGGAAGGTACACAATAGGTGCTTCAGGGCCACCGGCCAGTTCGATGAAGCGAGTGAGTAAACCCTCCGGCAGTCCTCCTCCTCCCACGATGACCAGAGAGCCGTTTGGAACTTCTGGCGTCGGTGCTGGTGTTTTGGGGAAATCATTTTCCTTTCTTGCTACAGCAGCGCGATGCCAAGCGATAAGATCCGCCACATCGCGATTTTCAAGTGTTTCTTTCTTGAGTGATTTATTCGTGTTGCCGGAGAGATAAAGCGTTACGGAGGATTCTCCGAAGACGGTCATTTTGCGGCCTCGGACAATCAAGGAGGTTTCTTCGTCAATTCCAACACCGAAAAGACCGGGATTGGCATCGAGGATACGAAGCAATCGTTCCTCTCGATTACGTTTTAGAAAATGCTGATCTACAATTGCGCCTGGCAAGAGATCGAAGCCGGTCCTCTGGGTACCTCTCGAGATCATCACTTTGGTAGCGATAGCCGCGCCTGCAGACGAGCCTCCTACGATGCCACCTCGTTCCACAACAGACCGTATCGCTTCCTCAATAGGCGTTCCTGCGTACAGATTTTCCAGTCGTTCTTGATCACCACCGTTGATCCAAACGCCGGTCGCCGAGGCAAGTAAATCGAGCCATTGCTGCTGTGATGCCTCAGATCGATCTGCGATGTGCAGCATCTTGATTGATGAGTGAGGGAGGTCTTTCCATCCCGATACGGTCTGCTCCTCCGAACCTATCTCCACCGATGCACTGGGGATGATGATAAGCTTTGCGTCGGAATCGCCCGCCAACATGACAAAAAGTTTTCTTGTCTCAGAACTAAGGGCTCCACCGCCATGAAGAAGCAGTGTGCCTTTTAGTTTTCCAATCGGCTCTACCGCGTTAGTGTCATACTGGGCGCGAAGTGATGCGGTTGTGAATGATAAATTGAGCAGCAATAAAAAGAGGGCTTGAGGTAAAGGTGCCCAAGTAACACACCTGGAAGAATAATTCATGGATATCGCTACGATGTTTTTGGCTTTAGGAAAACTCAAGGCCTGATGTCCTATCGTCAGGCCTTGGCATTGTAGCAGTAGCAGAAGGGGAGGAAAAAGAAGCGAGAGGGATAAATCGCTTCTCTATCCGAGCTTTTTGCGGCAGAGTGCGTAGATGGCGGGAGCTGAAAACCAACATATGGTTGGATGAATAGCGATCGGTAATAATGAAGCTGCTCGTCCAGAAGAATACTTAAATTTCAGATACTCTTCGGTCAACCAAAAGCGCTCTTCAAAATGTAGGCTGAGCATGGTGTCTAGTTCCTTGCGGCTAAAGCCGGCGTGGGCACCGAGCTCATTGCGGAATCTTCCGGTCAATCGGTCTTTCCAGTCGCGGATGTTATCGGCCAGCTTGTTCGAAAATGTAGCTTCCCAGGTAGATTGCTTGTGAGCGCCGATGGAACTCAGTAGGCGATGGCGATTGGGGGTACCGACAAATAACCAACCACCGGGAGCTAAGACTCGCGAAAGTTCACGTAGGCTGGCCGCGGGATCATCGACATGTTCGATTACATGGTGGTAGAAGATGGCATCGAACGATTCGTTGGCGAAATCGAGTTTGCATACGCTTGCAACTCCAAAGCGTACGCTCGTTTGCGATTTCAAAATAGGAGATACGAAATCCTCGATATCAACGGCATCGACGGTCGCATCGAGTTCTTGCTGAATCGCCACCGCTTCATGCCCTGCCCCGCAACCGGCGACAAGAATACGCAAGGGGCGGGTTGGATTCGGATTTCTATTTGCTATTTCTCTGCAAAAGAAACCAGCACCAGCGTGGCTGGCAATGCACGTATCTGAGGATGGGAGTTGCTCAGATGATTCCACATCGAGATGACTTGGCGAGGCAGAGGTAGCTGTTGGTGAGATGCTCATGGAGAACTCAGTTGATGCGAGATTCGGAATCCGGGCAAAGATAGAGAATCCTAGATTTTTAATAGAGGGAAAGTTGCAGCTTCGGGCGTTACTCGCAAGTTTGGACGCAAGCAAAGGGAAACTCTAGAACGAATTAAGACGATTATGAGGGTTATGTGCTTCTAGAGGCTGCTCACTCTACTTCGGTCGTGATTGGAGTTGATTCAAGCGGGTATGAGTAAGCAGGTGCTAAGGTGTTGCTCGGTACCAGGATCGCTCTTGGGTCGTTCATCAATTGAACTGGATTTCGGCAATCGACGATGGCGACACGGGAACGATTGAGGTCGCTGCCCCAGGAGTGCCAGAAAAGCATATATTTCGCGTCAGGGCAGTACGTGAGCACAGCATCTAGGCAGCGTGCGGTATCAAACTGACCATCGTGAAGGTGGCTTCCGATCTCGCAGATAGCTAGTGGTTTTTTGAACTTGCGTAATCGAGAGAAGCCTTGCTCCGCATCCATCGTGTTTTGTGAGAAAGAATCGGTGTAAAGATCGATGCCGATGATATCGACGTATTGATCGCCTGGATAATACATGTCGGTGGGACGAATCGCTGGATAAGCCATCGCGGCCGGCGAATAGACCCAAAGCAAATTGTTTAGGCCGTATGTCTGAGTCATTTCGAGATGAATGTAATGCCACAGTCGGCGATAATCTTCAGGGGGTGTCCATTGATTCGTATTGGGGTCGTGAGAGCACCACCAAAACCAGCCACCGTTGGGCTCATGAATGGGCCGCCATAAGACAACGACACCCGCATCTTGCAGTTCCCTTAAGCCTGCAGCAACGATCTTGATTTGTCGAGAGAAATAAATGTTTTCTGGCGTTCCCGATTCGCAAACACGACTTAGGTCTACCGGCGTATTATCGGTCGGGTCGGGAGTACCTGTTAAAGGATTGCCAGGATCGAAATTGATCGTGACAAGTCCTCCGCGAGACCAGTGTTCAATCAGCAATTGGTTGCAGTCGCGAATTCCCTTCAGATCCATTTCGCCCCATCCGTAATCAACTCCGATGATAGCTGGGTATTTATGCTCGCGATTGAGCTGGGCAACTGACTCGATAGCCTGCTTAAGTTCAAGGCGATCGTTGATAGCGCAACCGATATTTTGACCGAGAAGGATCTCCGGCTTGGATTGCCCGGTTCGGTGAATTCGATCTAGCACTTCTCCCTTTCCGGTACCCTGATAGTTAGCTGGAAGAATGAGCAAGGGAGGAGATGGTAAATGCTGATGCTCCTGCTGTTTGCTACATCCATAGAGTATCAACGAAGGTACCAAGAGGGCCAACTTAATGACGATAAAGATAGAACGAGTCGGCTGATGGGAAGGCATAATACGCGAATGCAAAGATAGGCTTACCACGTCGAGTGCATTTCGCGAAATACGGATGCACGATGCGACTCAAAACGAAAGGATCATCGTTTTGCTTCGAAAACGTACGATTTCCAAAGGAGTCTAATGGGATCTGAGAAGTAAGCGGAGAATGAAATCTACGTTTGAGGTGATGCCCGCTGCGGTCGTATCGATTATTCCGAGTCTAGGCGAGAGGTAGCAGTGTGATGTGTGCAGCTACTTGGTTTGACCACGAAGCCGCTGGCATAATTTCCAAAACCCATGCCGACCTTCCCAGGCCATTGGCAAGATGGAAACCGCGATGATGGCGAGGATGACGTACTTGAAGTTTTCCTTGACCCAGGGGAGCCTACCAAAGACATAGCCAGCGAAAAGGAAAAGGAGAACCCAAACGAATCCACCGATGACATTGTAAGCGATGAATTGCCGAAAGTTCATTGCTCCCATTCCAGCAACAAATGGAGCAATGGTACGAACGATCGGAATAAATCGTGCGAGGATAATGGTCTTGCCACCATATTTGCGGAAGTAGTTTTCCGTGAGGTCAAGGTGATCCTTTTTTACCAGTGGCATTCGCCGGCCAAATGTTTTGCCGATGAAATAATTCAAAGCATCACCAGAAATCGCGGCAATGATTAGAAGGACAGCGAGCACTCGAACATCAAGCAGTCCAGTGCCTGCCATAGCTCCTGCGGCAAATAGCAATGAATCGCCTGGTAAAAACGGGAGAAAAACCACCCCGGTTTCGCAAAAGACGATGGCAAACAGGAACGCATAGGTCGCCGAACCGTACTGCGAAACGATAGCTTCGAGGTGTTTATCGAAATGCAGAATGAAATCGATTAGAGATGTCATCAAGGATTCGCCGGTGGGGTTTCAACCTGAATATGCAATTCCTTGAGTTGCTTGCCTTCAACCACTCCAGGTGCCTCGGTCATCATGTCGGTCGCTTTTTGCGTCTTCGGGAAAGCGATGCAATCGCGAATGTTGTCTAGGCCACCGAAAAGCATAACAACCCGGTCGATTCCTAGTGCGATACCGCCGTGTGGAGGTGCTCCAAATCGGAGTGCATCGAGTAGAAATCCGAAACGGTCTCGCGCCATTTCGGCAGAGATCCCAAGCAGTTGGAAGACCTGTTGTTGGATGTCGCTGTTGTGAATACGAATCGTACCACCACCCGCTTCATAGCCGTTGATAACCAAGTCATACGCTTGGGCTCGGCACTTCCCCGGATCGGTATTGAGCATTTCGAAGTCTTGGAGTCTGGGGGCAGTGAATGGATGGTGCATTGCGACCCAGCGATTTTCTTCGGGATCGTGTTCGAACATTGGGAATTCGACAACCCAGGAGAAATGCATCTGTTTGGGATCGTAGAGTTTCAGTTCCGCTCCGAGGCGACGACGTAATCCATTGAGCCCTTTGCAGGTAACTTCCCAAGTATCAGCAACCAGGAATAGGATGTCTCCTGCTTTGGCGTCGAATGCTCTACCGATTTCCACCAGCAGTGCGGCGTCCAGGTTTTTGCTGACCGGTGACCAGAGCGTTCCATCGGGTTCGACGCGGAACCACGCAAGTCCCTTTCCGCCAAAGTCCTTCTTAACGATCTCCGTCAATTCATCGATACGTTTGCGTGAAAATTCCTCGGCTCTCTGATCGACCTTAAACCCGCGGACATAGCCGCCGTTGTCTGCTGTTTCTCGGAAAACTCGGAAATCGGTTTTCTTTGCCAGGTGCGTGATGTCCACGATCTCTAGACCGAAACGTAAGTCGGGTGCATCGGAACCAAAGCGTCGCATCGCTTCGTCGTAGGTCATGCGAGGCAAAGGTGTTTTCAATTCAATGCCGAGATGCTCTTTCGCGAGACGGACCATGAGTCCATCGATCATGCTGATAACATCTTCTGCGTTGACAAAAGACATTTCTAAGTCGAGTTGTGTGAACTCGGGTTGGCGATCTGCTCTTAAGTCTTCATCTCGGAAGCAGCGAGCGATTTGAATGTATCGATCGTAGCCGGCTATCATCAAGATCTGTTTGTAGAGCTGTGGTGATTGGGGTAAGGCGTAGAAATGTCCCCAATGTACTCGGCTTGGTACAAGGTAGTCTCGAGCCCCTTCCGGTGTGCTGCGGCCGAGGATTGGAGTTTCGACATCGATGAATTCATGTTCTTCAAAATAATCGCGCATCGTCTTTTCGATACGGCTTCGGAGAATCATGGTTCGCTGCATCGGTTCACGTCGAAGATCGAGATAGCGATACTTCAGACGTAAGTCTTCGCCTGGTAATTCCTCTTGTCCGGGAAAGAAGGGAGGGGTCGCAGAGCGGTTTAGTACTTCAACATGCGCTGCTCGAATCTCAATTTCGCCGGTGGCGATTTTGCTGTTGATCTTCCCTTCAAGTCGATGAGCTACTGTGCCGCGGATGAGAACGACGTCTTCACCGCGAAGTTGGGCAGCCAGTTCCAGGTTGGCCGAACCACTTTGCGGGGCAACAACGACTTGGGTTTTACCGTAGCGATCGCGTAAGTCTAAAAATACTGCTCCGCCATGGTCGCGTTTTGTATCGACCCAGCCGCAAAGAGTTACTTCTTGACCAACGTTTCCGACTCGCAATTGACCGCAGGTGTGCGTTCGCAACAAGGCAATTCATCCTTAACAGAATCTTAGACTCAAACAACCGCCGCGTATTTTAGTCGACTTTCATTCCCTGAACAGGCGACGCATGGGGATGATGCAGCGCACTTCAAGGGGATCATGTACTATTTTTGCTTATGGTATTGCCGGTTGAAGGCGTTTGGATCAAAAGGATCCGAAGTTTGTGGGGCGGCGGGTAGTGTCTCCCCCCCATTTTCGGCCATTTCCGCTCGACGGATCTCTTCATCGAGTTGATCAAGCTCACTTTTCCCTATTTCCGTGGCCAAATTCGGCTGAAACGCCTGAAGAGAATTGCTGTCGAGTTGGTTGACAGAAACCACAGGTGCCTCGCTACCATCAGGGCGTCCTGCCAGGATTCCAGGAACATTTTCTCCTGGAGATGAGGGGGCCGAAGTTTTCAGCAGTTCAAGTCTTTGTTGCCAGGGCTGAAGCGCGGTGGAGGCAGAAGGAGAGGCATTGGGTGACTGTCCATTAGCAAAGGCTAAAGCGGGAAGAGTTCCATTTTGGTAATGTGTGTATTGTGCGACTCCGATTAGCCAGTTCCTGATCTTTTCTCTTGCTTCCTTATCGCTGTCGCTCAACGATGGTGCTGACTGCTGGCCATGGGCTTGCATCGCCGCTCGCAGGAATCGAGTTTTCATCGGGTCTGTGTGGTCGATGTAGGCTTTTAACGCTTCGATATTCGCTTCCGCCGTTTTTCGAACAGAGGCTTCTGTGGGGCGATAGATGGTTAATGGATTCTTCGCTTGAACTCCATGACAGCCTGCTTGGCTGCATTTCTGGATGAGAATTGGTTGTACATGGGCGCGGAAGTTGCGAGTGACTTCTTCGCTAAATTCCGGAACATAAGCGATACCTGAGTTTCGATTATTATTGCCAATCGCCTGGGCATCGGATGGTAAGCGAATCGATTGCGGTTGCTCGGAGCGATTAGCGGTTGTGAGCGCAGGGGAATTGGGGTCAGCTTTTGCGTTTGATGTCTGGCGGTTACCTTGCGATGCTGCTGGCTGTGAAGGGATTGGCTGGGACGCCGTTTTCTGTACTGACGAAGCTCGGGTGACCTCTGACGAAGTACCTGAGAAATTTTGGGTCCTATCGGTCGCTCCGCCAGCCGTTACGACGCCTGATGATTGCGTTTGTTGATGGATAAGTTCCTTCGCCCATGGTTCTTGTAAGACACTTTCTTTGATCTGAAATGCGAGGCGTTTGATCATAGGATCATCGGGAATTTCTCGCTTGAGCTCCTCCCAGTGCCAAATGGCTTGATCATTCATTTTTTGTTTGAGGCACCATAAAACCAACTGATAGTGCTCTCCCGTACCGAGTCGTCCCATTTTGCTAACTCGATATTTATAAATCTCTTCGAGTGAACCTGCGGTGTACTCCACCTGTCGTATCGGTATGTAGACTTGGTTGTCCGCGTCGAGACGTATGCTCACTTGCGAGCCAAGTGGAGAGAGTTCTCCTTGAAGAACATCGCCATGTTTTAAGAGCACGCAGCCTTTGCCAGGTTTGATGGTCGGTAACTGACCACGGGTGGCCGAAAGACTTACGACAGACAAAGCCATGAAAAATAAGATGTGTCGTAAGTTGTGGATACACTGGTGCCTTCTGAATCGGCCGTGCATACGTAGACCCCAAGCGGTGTGTCGGTTATCGGAACAGTTCTTTCGAAGGAGTCTGTAGCAAAACCGAATATCGGCGGACAGAGCAATCTTGGTACCGATTGGCAAGGCCAAGACAGGCGATTGGGGAAGGCTCTGGCTGAAAAGTTAGAAGTCGATTTGCTGCGAAATAATTGGGAAATTAAGTGAACTTGGATACTTGGGAAGCTGTTGTGTCTGGAATCGCTCTTGCGTCATTTGGTGGAGTTGCCACAATATGGCCTCGGCAGGTCAAATGGATCTGCGGGGAGTATTGGGAATCTCTGCTAGCAATTGCCGGTAGTGTGGTTTCCGTACTATGCTAGGAATTACTAAAATCAGAAGAGTATTTTGCCGGTAGCACTGGGTGGTTAGTAATGGGCAGTTAGTAATGGGCGGATAGCACTTGCGAAGGTTTGTTCGCCGCTCTCCTAGTATTCCGTGATGCGGAGTACGGACTGATTGAAATTGATTCTGGCTATTAAGTTGTTTTTAGTAACTGGCCAATGGAATAAGCTAGTCTTTGTAGTGGGTTAGCGAAAAAACGGATGGGTGGCAGAGCGGTTTAATGCACCGGTCTTGAAAACCGGAGTAGTCGAAAGGCTACCGGGGGTTCGAATCCCTCCCCATCCGCTTTCTCTTTATCTGTTGAGGAGTGATGCCTCAATAGACTCTCTTGGAGCTGTTTGGCGGCAGCATCTTCCTGCTTTCTCGGTTTGTGGTGACCGTTGCCAGCAGATTGCAGTACTGTCTTCCCGAGTGCTATTTTGCCGTAGAGCGAAATCAAAAGGCTAGTGAGTGAAAGGAGCAGTGGTGCATAGGTTTGAATTGAGAGATGGTGGAGTGTTGCTCTACGATGAGAGCTTTTTAGAAAAGCAGATCGCAGATCGTTACTTCCTCGCTTTGCGCGACCAATGTGAGTGGGAGCAGAAGCCGGGAATCTTTGGCTACATGCAACCACGATTGATTGCATCTTATGGTGACCCCGGAATCACTTATCGATATTCGGGAATCGACAATGCAGCTTTGCCGTGGACGTCAACTCTGCTAGAGATTAAGCAGAAAATTGAGGCCGTCGAGGGTTCGTATAACTATTGTTTGCTGAATCGGTATCGTAATGGTTCCGATAGTATGGGATGGCACGCGGATGATGAGCCTGAAATGGGGAATATCATCGGCTCACTCTCCTTGGGAGAGACTCGTAAGTTTCGTATTCGACACAATGAATCCCGAGAGACTCAAACATTCATGGTTGGGCATGGTACGTTGATCATCATGGGAGGAACCATGCAGCAATACTGGCAGCATGAAGTTCCCAAGACGAAGCTGGTGATTGGAGAGCGTATCAATTTGACGTTCAGAAAAATTACGCCTCGATCAAAGTAATCCAACAAGAAGTGCTCAAAGAAGATGTCGTCGTAGTGGTCTGGCTTGCTATGTTAGTAACGCTGCGTGGATGGTGAAGGTATTCATTGATAAGCGGTCGTTGCTTTCGTGTATCTTGTATCCCCGCTGTTTCTGCTTTCGTTTTTCGTGATAGCGCCGCTACTTCGCGAAAATGTGGAATCGAGATAAGGGAGTTTAGTTTTGGGTCATTTCTTTAAGTAAATGTTTCGCTTCATAGGCGACTCCGGTGACCCAAAGCACATAGCGAATATCAACGCCGATTGAGCGACTGTAGTCAGCGTTCCAGGCGAAGTCGTTGATCGTAGCTTCGAAGCAACGATCAAAATTAACACCGACCAATTCCCCGTTTTTGTTCAGCACTGGGCTTCCCGAGTTTCCTCCGGTCGTATCGGTATCATAAAGAATGGCGACGGGTACTTGTTTTAGTTCTGGATGTAGATAAGGTCCGAATTCGCCCGCTGCGAATTTATCGAGCACCGGTTTGGGTGTGATGAAGGGATCGACACCTGTCGTTTTTTCGATAACGCCTTGTAGTGTAGAAATCGGTCGCTTGATGATGGCATCAGAAGGAGTGTACTGTTTCACTCGTCCCGAGGTAAAACGCAAGGTAGCGTTGGCGTCGGGAATGAACGAGTTAGCAAGAAAATCACGCTTGATATCGATGAGGTCGCTGTAGAGAGGTCCGAGTTTTCCGTCTCGTTCTTTGTCGAGATCTCTTATTTTGAGGTAGGTCGGGTAGAGGTCAAGAAGAAGATTGACCAATGGATCTTTTAGCATTCGAAGTTCGTCGGGAGTGCAATGTAAGCAGGTTTCGACGAACGGCCATTGGCCAAGGCGTGTGGCTGAGATCATATCATCGGCCACTTTGATAGGATCGTGTCCGGCAAGTAGGTTTTCCAGTGGGGCTACCTTCTGGTTCTCCGAGACTGCTTTGAGGCGACTAAGCATTCCGGCAAGCATGATCGCATCAGTCGGTTGGTGCCAGTCGCTCATGGCGACTTTTAGGTTCGCAAGCGACTGATCCATATTGCGATCCATATAAGGTGCCTCGCGCTGCAGATCGGGCTTGGCTCGCTCGTAGGCTGCATCGACGACGAACCATCCAAACGCTGCAGCACGGCAAGCTGATCGCAATTCGTTGAGATTCATTTCTAGTGGGGCTGCTTGGCTGATTTCGAGATAGATCGATTCAATATCCCTAAGAGTGTCACCGTATTTCAGTTTTCGTTGCGGATCGCTGTCGATGTATTTTTGCAAGGCAAGCTCTTCTGCCATTTTCTGCTCAACGATTTTGGCTCGGCCTATCCCTTTGAGTTGTCCGCGAGAACGCTTTTCAACATTGGCCAGTGACTTAGTGCGAGTCGCATGCTTGATTGCGATGGCGCGGTCTTGTGCACCGGCTGCGTCCATGACGCCGATTTGCCATTGATAGAGTTCAACCACCGTGGGGAGGCGAAGATCGCGTTCGTACTTTAGGAAGCTGGCTGTTTTATGTCGAACGGTTCGGCCGGGATAGCCGAGTAGGAATACCGCGTCGTTTTCATTGACGCCTGCGGGATTAACGCGAATCACTCGTTTTGGTTTGTAAGGAATGTTGTCTTTCGAATAGGTTGCAGATGAGCCATCGGGAGCTGTGTAGGCTCGCATGAATGAAAAGTCGCCGGTGTGTCGCGGCCATTCCCAGTTGTCGACCTCACCACCGAAGTTACCAATGGAGGCAGGCGGGGCGAAGACGAGACGAACATCTTTCAAGTAGGTATAAAGAAACAGGTAATAGGTCTTGCCGGCGAACATTTCTGCTACTTCCGCTCGCAGTCCAGTGTGTTCCTTCTCCGCTTGCAATTCCAGCTCTTTGCGTCGCTGTTCAATCGCCTTGGCTCGTTCAACACCGCTCATTTTGTCGTTGGTCGCAGCCAGTACTTTGTCGGAGACGTCGAAGTAATTTTCAGTAACTCGAACGGTGTAACCTGGTGCTGGAATTTCTTCAGAGAGATTTGCTGCTTGAAAGCCATCGGTTAGCAGGTCTCGTTCTTTGGTGCTCGCTTTTTGAATTGCATCGAAAGCGCAGTGATGATTCGTGATGATAAGACCTTTGGAGGATACGAAGGAGCCTGTGCAACCATTGACGCGGCAAATGCCGTCTACGACGCTGGTCTTGCCAGGCTCAAAAAGTTCTTCCGCAGTCAGTTCGATTCCCCTCGCCTTTAAATCGACCCCTTTTATATCGCTGATTGGAATCATTCCTTCATCTCCGAAAGCGATTGTTCCGTTAGCATTCCATGCAAGTATCAGAGTGTTACATAGAAGAACCGTGGCAAAAGCGTTAATACGGATCATGTGACGCTCCCGAAGGTGCATTGGAAAGTAAGTGATCATAGAGTGAGCGAAAAGTAACAATTCAATACTCTGCAATATTGTGCGGTAAACCGTCGATTACCGCGTAACCAATATAGCAACTCTATGGCTGTCAGAACGAGGATGAAACGGGGTAATTCCCTTAAGTATAAGAAATTAGAGGGGAGTTATTTCCCGTTTACGGTGTTGGGATTCGTCGATAGGTGCCACTAACTGGTTGCATCCGAGAATCGGTTCGGAAGCCCGGTGGAGGTGATGTGTTTGGTAGGTCGTTATAAAAGACGCGGAGAGTTCCTGGGGAAACTGCGACGATTCGATTTGCAATAAAAATTCCATCGATTTGAAGTTCGTAGCCTGAGATAAGGTTCGCATCATTTGAGACGAAGACAATTCCTTTGATATTGGGTGCATAGGACTCGGTTAGCGAGGTATTTGCGAAGCTGCCCAGTGGGGCTCCAGGAGGGTTAAGATTGCTGTTAATTGATGTTTCCGTGAAGGGAGCAAAACTGGTGGCGAATCCCATTTTGCCTTCAACAATTAAGGATGGATAGTTCGGTAGCGCCGGCTCAATAATTGTGTTAATGCCGATCCGCGAGGCGTCGCCCGTATTGATGAGCAATAGCGTTCCAATAATACGGCTATTGGAAATTGAAAGGGTTTGGCCTTGGCAGTCGATGGAATAGATTCCCTGTTGATTGGTGTTCACTCCAAAGGGATTGAGGTTAGGGCTAATCACTCGCCCTCTTATCTCTCGAGCGCCATTTACGAGCGGGAGGCTAGTCACAGGGATTGCAGTAGCCATTTCCGCGTAAATATTCCTTAGGTTGGCGATTTGTGGAATGGTGATGCTAGTTTGATTTGCTGTTCTAGTTCCTCTGGCCTGCGATGGTAGATTTACTATGATCCCGCCAGCACTAAGCGTATCGCCGGTAAGAGTTGAGCCACCAGAGAGGTTCACGGGACCGTTAAAAAAGAATCTTTGATGGGTGTTCCAGTGATTAGCGTTATTTAAGTCCAATGGACTTGCGCTGGCCACGGAATTTTGAAGGCAAGTAAATGTCGGGCCGGTCGGTGTTGCTCTTACACTGACCGCATACGAAGCGTTGTTCTGACGCGCAATTCCGATGATGGTTATGTCTTTGCCAGTGCTAGCGGCAAGATTATTTGACGAATCGATGAGCCGATAAGAAATATTACATCTCCCAAGCGTGACTGGTCCATACTCTTGATTACTGGCATGATTGACTCGCCAACTTGGATCGCTTGCAATACGCGCAAGGGCTAATTCGATAGCTGATTCTGCTGCAGTAGCAAGGTCAAAGGCTTCATCTTGGATGATGCGATTTCTTTGCGTCCGATAGGTGACCAAGGAGGTTGCAATAGCGAATGTGGCAACAATGAGCGACGTCATCATCACAGTGATGTAAATCGTACCGCGTCGTCTGAGCGAAACGCGACGAGAATTCTGCGCGATGATAATAGGTTGGATCATTTGCCAGTACCTGTTACCAATGGGGCATTTCTTAGAGGGACAGCCCAGAGCAAGTTACCGGAAGACGAGTTCCATAGCGCCTCTATAGAAGTCCAGTTATTATTAGCGATTTGCGTGGCGGAAGGGCGTAAGCTATCGCGACCAATCAACTGCTGGTAGTTGAAGGTCTTCCCGGTTGGACTGGTTAACGCGATTTCAATTCGCCGAAGAGGTAGTGCAAGATTCGTGTTGTTGGCTAGATTAGAGGGATCCGCGATATAAACAGTGACATCACGTTTCCAGCCACTGGTATTTGGGATTGCGGTGCCCTTGCGGTCGCGCAGGGTGGTTTCAGCAAGCAGATGATAGTCGTCGATATCATCCCAATTGCTTCGATCGATTGAGGAAGTTTCGCTAGGTTCTCTACCTAGTTGAGACGTGCTTTCTGTAGGATCTACAAAACTTAGAGTAGATATTTCGATGAATAAACTTTCGGCCAAGCAGTCGGCGATAAGTCCCTCCTCTTGAGTGACTCGGAATTGGAGCGATTGCGCAACGGTTTGTAGGCTACCGACAAGAAGGATCGACACGATCGCAGTCGCTGAAGTGGTTTCGATCATACTCCAGCCACGACGCGACAGATGCGAAAATATTTTTTTGCGCTGTATTATAGGAGACATGCAGTTTAATTTAATTCGGAGGTGGGATGGTAAATGGAATAGTCAATGTGGAGGCATTTGCCGTTAAGCTGAAGTTCAGTGTCGCTGGAGATCCAGGAGTTGTAGGTGTAGCTATCACTTGAGATCCCACGCCGAGAATGATTGCGTTGCCGGAGGTTCCGCTTGTGATCATCGCAAGGCAATTGTTTCTACTGAGACCCGTAAAGTTCTGTGTTATGTTATTTCCCGTTGCCACGAGTACACGAAAATGGAGTTCATTGGCGACCCAAGTTCTTTGCCCCAACGAAATAGGGCTCACGGTTGCGGTACTCACCCTAGATCTGGTTGGGTCGATGACAATTGTGTCATCATGTCCGCTGACTCGGATGACGCAACCAGAAAGACGGTCACCGCCCGTGCCAGTGAAAACGATATTGGATGAATCATTGTTTACAAGACGAGCCCAAATAGCGAGCCTTAAAGTGCCGTAGCTCGTAGAGTAGATGCTTACCCATGATTTACCTTGCACAGCTAAGTTAGTGATGGCAGAGCCAGTTGCCAAAATAGCGATCTGCATGTCATTGACATTGGAAGTTCCTGGGCAATTCACCGTCAGTGAACTGGCTGAATCATTGGTCGCGTTTGTTGATACACCCTCAATGACAACACGATTAGTCCCTGGAGTGGACGGTAGGACCGGCGTCGATGGCTTGTCCCGCATGATGTGCACAAGGTTATTATTGGGATAGAAAATCTCTGTTGACCAAGCATTGCGCGAAATGGTCGATGTTGCTGCGGGTAGGCGATATTGAATTGATTCGTTGATGCCATCATTATTTCGATCCGGTACGACGACACTCCAAACCGATGGATCGGTCATGTTGATTTCAGTGGCTTCGCGCAGATCGGTTCTCAAATGATTTAGAACCTGGCGTTGGCTATTGATACGGTCCTGGCCATCGGTAACGATCGATAGGGATCGCTGCGACATCAAGACGCTCGCGGTCATGCCAGCGATCAAAATGGAACCTGTTACCATGGAAACCGTCAACTCGACCAGTGATATCGCTCGGCGCGTTTTTCCTGCCAGCTTTCGATTAGGTGCCGCCCCTTGCGGATCAAGGATCGATATTTTTAGTGAGTCGAGGTTGGTCATTGTTTATTGGAGTCGATTCATGTTCGTGTTAAGTTGGATATCCATCGTCGATGGGCCGCAAGTGAGGGTGAATTCGGCTACGCAAGCAGAGTTTGTGAATCTTTTGGGGGCGGGGGGGAGAACGTCACCCAAATGCGTGAACTCGATAAACGAGTCTGCAGGGCCCGTGAAGGAACTGATCTGCGCGATAGGCGATTGAGTGTATGAGAGGTCAAGTGTAACCGTCGAAATTAGGGTCCCAGCTGAATTAAAGCGAGACACGCTGAATGCTAATTCATTGACAATTGGGGTCACCCGAATGCGACGATTCTCGATTTGTGCCGCATTTCGCAAGCTTTGCAGTTCTGAAACGATCCGCTGCGTTGCCACGTTGAGGTTTTGTTGTTGAAAGCTTCGTTGCAGCATCGGCATCGCCGCAGCGGCCAAAATTCCAATGATCAGCAACGAAACGGTTACCTCGATCAGGGTGAATCCGCGCGACCGCGTGTTTCTTGGAAGCATTGTAAACTCCTGTCTCGTGGTGTTGCCTCACCAGGATTTCGTTGGAGTTTTCCTGTGTCAAGCAGACCAAGTGAACCTTAGCTTTTGATCAACGTTCACGAAGAGATCGCAGGGGAGTTGTCGTGGCAAGCGACAATCGTCACGGACGAGTATGACGGTTGTAACGAAATTTCCGGAATCGCCATTGCGTCATTTCGGCTCTGAGATACACCAGAGGTGCTGATCGGTGCGAATATAGATGCGGCCATCAGAGATCGCAGGCGTGGAATTGGTTGGTTCATCCAAGCGGTTTTGGCCAATCTGAAGAAATTCTGGTTCCACCATAAAGACGGTCGTCGTACCGGATTGATCTAGGGCATAGATCTTGGATCCAGCCTGAACCAAAGAAGACCAAGTTGCTCCGCCCGATTCCCCGGAACTGAGACGCCGATGCCACAAACGATCACCGGTTTCCAGGCTAAGGCATTCCAGTACACCCTGCATCGTCGTGGTAATCATTTGCTTTTTATAAATCAGGCCCGTGCCAATACGTGGGCGATCGTTGTCATCGCTCCAAAGCCGATTGGCGATTTGGTCCCCCTCCCCTTTCGGTTTTACCACAAAAGCGAAACTGCCAAGACTGCCAACGCAGTCGCCACCGATCAATGGCGATGAAATCACCTGTGGGCCATTACCTGCGCAGAACCATATCTCTTTTCCAGAGCGAGGGTTTACCGCAATGATTTTTTCAGGAAGGCTCAATAGGAGTTCGTCAGGCTGGCCTTCTACTTTGCGAATCATTGCCGTGGCCCAGGTTCCGAAAGGGTCTCTCAACGTGGAGCCTTCTGGTAGCTTAGGGCCATCGGGTTGATCGAATGGATTAGGGGCATTTGAAATTGGGATATCGATTCGCCATAGTAAACTGCCGTCACTAAGTTTGAGTCCCGCGAAAAACTGCTCTTTTCCAGGCCCGTAGTTAATGATGCAAAGATCCTCCCAGATAATCGGGGATGCTCCTTGCCCAAAGAGATGTTGTGGGGCACCGAAGTTCTTTTTCCAGAGGAGTTTTCCGTCGGCATCGCAGCATACCAATCCACCCGAACCTAGCATTGCAATAACGTACTTGCCATCGGTCACCGGAGATGCGGCGCAGTAGGGATTCGTTGGATGAGTCGGTTCAAGCTCTTCAACCGTTTCGGAGTGAATCCATTTCTGTGTGCCGGTGTCTGTAGCAAAACAAATCAGGGAACGAGTGCGGCCATTGTTGTCGGCTTGAGTCAGATAGAGTTGTTGTCCAAAGACAACTGGGGATGAGTTCCCTGGACTTGTGAGCTTGACTTTCCAAGCGATGTTATTCTCGCGATCCCAAGTTACCGGTGTTTTGGTTTCGGGAGTGAAACCGTTGCCGTTTGGGCCTCGCCAGGTTGGCCATGTTTCAGCGGAGAGAAAATCAAAACTTCCGAGGAAAAGTACCAAAAGTACTATGGCGATTTTGGAATACATCAGGGGGCCTGCGGTCTTTAGGACCAAGATATTAATTCGGAAGTAAAAAAGGAAACAAGCAATCGTTTCAAGCAATAATCGTAGTAGTTCTCGTGCCAGATGCAAGGTATTGCTGCGAACTGCGTAGAACCGCGAGCCATCGGTAAGTTTGAGGTTTAACCTTGGCTGATGAGTTGTTTCGCAACCTCGCGATCGTTAAGCTTACAGCAGCGAATTCTAGGGGAAGTATAGAATTCCTTTTCGAACCCTGTTTTACTCGAATCGCAAAGAAATAGCCTTTACCATGCCTCAGCCTGAGTCACTTGTCGCTTGTGCAATCGAAAACTCCGTTGTAACTGTAACTTTGCTGGCGGAAAAACTCCGTGAGCCTCAAGTGGTAGAGATTGTTAAAAAGGAAATGCTCGCTGCCGTTCAGTCTGGCAATGTCAAAAGCGTGATCATTGATTTTAGAAATGTGCAGTTTATCGGCAGTATGGCATTTCTAGCCTTTTTGGCTGTACGACGACAAATTGGTGGCGGAAGAATAGTACTCTGCGAGCTATCTCCTGAAATCACGGAAATTTTCTCAGTTTGTCGACTAATTCCTGTCAACGGGAATCACAACGCTCCATTTGAAGTCGCCGGGAGTATCGGTGAAGCGCGGCTGGTTTGTGGATTATCGTGAAGCACCGAACGGAGTGTAGGTCTTAGAATGCAGGAAGCCACGACGAATAGCACTTATCAATTACCACCAACCGAGGTTATAGGTCTGGTTGATGCAAGACCAGATGAAGCGGCGTTCTTGAGTCCTGATTGCCGTTGGATGTTAATGGTGGAAGGAAGTCCCCATCCATCGATACGCGATTTGGCTAGGCCAATCAAAAAGTTGGCCGGCTTAAGATTTGATCCTGTTACAAGAAATTACTTCAGCACCGATTATTTCACCAAGTTGCGAATAAGGGCTTTGGAGGATGAACAGGAAACTCTCATCCCACTTCCACCATCTTGCCGTATAAGGCGAGCATCTTGGTCGCATCGTAGTGATTCCGTAGCTCTTTCACTGGAAGCAGAGCATGGCACTGAGTTGTGGTGGTTCTCGGTTCATGATCCCAAAAATCCCCGTAAATTAGTTGATTCGATGGTCGAGAATATCGGGGGAGTCAACTGGACCAGCGATGGGCGTCGGTTGATCTGCCATCTGCGCGTTGATCATTACTGTCCACTGCCGGAGGAACCGAAGTTTCCCAGCGGCCCAGTCATCGAAGAGTCATCGGGCGTTGAGTCGCCAGCGAGAACCTACCAAGATCTGTTAGGCAATGCTTACGAGGCAGATCTCTTTGAGTGTTTTGTGACCACTCAAATTGCTATTGTTGATCCAGAGGCAAATAGGATCGATCCGATCGGTCCTCCCGGGATGTATTTCAAAGTCGTTCCCTCTCCCGATGGTAATTATTATTTAGTTAGACGACTTAAACGCCCTTTTTCCTACACGCTTCCTATGGGATTCTTTCCTTCGGAATCTATGGTTTGGGATCGAAGTGGGAACACTGTCTACAAAGTCAACGAGCATGGCATACTCGATTCGATACCGATCGAGGGTGTGTCCACAGTTCCGCGCCGGATCGGTTGGAAATCTGGAAAGCCAGCGCAACTGATTTGGGCTGAGGCTCTAGATGAGGGCGATCCGCGAAAGTCGGTAGAACATCGAGATCGCTTGATGGAAATCTCGGCACCATTCGTGGATGAGCCGAGAGAGTTAATACGGATCCAGCATCGATATGATGGTCGAGTTTCATTTTCTGATCCAGACCTACTTTTGGTTTATGAATATGACCGAGATAGGCGTTGGGTTAAGGCTACATTGCATCATCTTTATGATCCTGCCATAGCTTCTCGGGTTCTGGTGGACCGAAGCGTGAACGATCTCTACAACAGTCCCGGCAGCGTTTTGACGAAGCGGGATGATGATGGTATGGATGTGGCACTGCAGTTGGGCAATTCGATCTTTCTGGTAGGTAAGGGAGCGACACCCGAAGGATTGCTACCCTTTTTAGACTTGTGGGATCTCAGCACATGGGCAAAAAAACGACTATGGCGCTGCGAACCGGGATTCTATGAGCATGCGTTGGACGTCACTGGCACAGAAGAAGATCTGAGGATTTTGACGAGCCGGGAAAGCAAGATGCTCCCAGCCAATTGTTGGCTGCGAAGTTGTTCCGGGGGCGAAGCGAAGCAATTGACCCAGTTTACTGATCCTACACCGCTAGTACGTCAATTCCGTAAAGAACTGGTTAAGTACTATCGCGATGACGGGACGGAATTATCGGCAACTCTCTACTTGCCTCCCAATTATCAGGAGGGGCAGCGATTGCCTCTACTGATTTGGGCCTACCCTCAGGAGTACAACGACGCGCAGACAGCCGGCCAAGTGACAACCAGTCCGAACCGTTTTACGAGTCTCGCTGGTTGCAGTCATTTGATGTTGTTAACTCAGGGCTACGCCGTGCTGAACAATGCTACGATGCCGATCGTAGGTGATCCCGCTACGATGAACGATACCTTCATTGAGCAAATTGTTGCAGCGGCTCAAGCAGCGATCGACTTTGTTGTTTCAATCGGAGTAGCTGATCCGGATCGTATCGCTATCGGAGGCCACAGCTACGGCGCGTTCATGGTCGCCAATCTTATGGCGCATTCCGAGTTATTCCGAGCAGGAATCGCTCGCAGTGGGGCCTACAATCGAACGCTGACGCCCTTCGGATTTCAGTCAGAACGACGCCCCTTGTGGGAAGCTAAGCATATTTACCAAAACATTTCCCCCTTCATGCATGCAGAGAAAATAAAGCGCCCCTTGCTGCTGATTCACGGGGAAGATGACAACAATGCAGGTACACTGTCATTGCAGTCCAAGAGGATGTACCAAGCGATTAAAGGGAATGGTGGCATTGCCCGACTTGTTCTGCTACCTCACGAGAGTCATGGCTACCTAGCTCGTGAAAGTATGCTGCATACCCAAGCGGAAATGATCAACTGGCTCAATCGACATCTGCTGAATCGATCGCAATAAACGTTACTAAGTTTGTCAGTCATTGATGAACAAATCGAATAGCTATCTCTTTCTTCCTCTCTTAATGGTGAGTGATCATGCCGTATGTTTTAGCACTCGATCAGGGAACGACTAGTTCAAGAGCGATTCTTTTTGATTCTGCGGGACGCGTTGTTCAGGTAGCACAAAAAGAGTTTCGTCAGTACTTCAGCAATAATGGTTGGGTAGAGCATGATGCGGAGGAAATCTGGGAGAGCCAGTTTTCCGTAATGCAAGATGTGTGTCTGCAAAGCCATGTTCGCCCCGACGATATAGCTGCTATCGGAATCACCAATCAGCGTGAGACGACGGTAGTGTGGGACCGAAAAACGGGTAAGCCGATCTGCAACGCGATCGTTTGGCAGGACAAGCGGACGGCTCCTCGCTGTCGTGAGTTAGTAGCTTCTGGAGAAGCAAAAGATATCACCAAAAGAACGGGGCTTGTGGTCGATTCGTATTTCTCAGCAAGCAAAGTCGAATGGATTTTAAAGCATGTAGCAGGCGCGAGAAAAAAAGCGGAACGAGGCGAATTGGCTTTTGGGACAGTCGATAGCTGGCTTTTGTGGCGACTTACAGAGGGCAAGGTTCATGCCACCGATACCAGCAATGCGTCGCGCACGATGCTCTATAACATTCACAAGCTAAAATGGGATGAGACACTTCTGGAATGTTTCGGCGTCGCGGAGTCGATGCTGCCAGAGGTTCGCGGCAGTTCGGAGATTTACGGTCACACAGAGCTTTTAGGTAAACCGATTCCTGTAGCAGGAATCGCTGGAGATCAGCAAGCAGCGCTGTTCGGTCAGGCATGCCATGAGCCAGGAATGGTTAAGAATACCTACGGGACAGGATGTTTCATGTTGATGAACACCGGTGATAAGCCGATTCGTTCAAAAAATAAACTGCTCACGACGATTGCATGGACCATTGATGGAAAGACCGAGTACGCTCTGGAAGGGAGTGTGTTTGTCGGTGGAGCAGTGGTTCAGTGGTTGCGTGATGGTTTAGGGATACTGCAGAAATCAAGCGATGTCGAAGAGTTGGCTAGGAAAGTGCCGGATAACGGCGGTGTCTATTTTGTTCCGGCATTCACTGGCTTGGGAACGCCACACTGGAATCCGAATGCTCGTGGAACGATTACAGGATTGACAAGAGGGTCTTCTGCAGCACATATCGCGCGAGCCTCATTAGAAGGAATCGCTTATCAGGTTTATGACCTTCTGGATGCGATGCAGGCCGATTCAGGTATCTCACTGAAGCAACTGAGAGTCGATGGTGGAGCTTGTTGTAATAACCTGATGATGCAGTTCGAGGCCGATCTGTTACGAGTCCCGGTGGTACGTCCACGCATTCAGGAAACAACCGCGTTGGGAGCCGCTTATCTTGCAGGTTTAGCGGTTGGCTTTTGGAAAAACAAGCAACAGATTGCGAAACAGTGGCAGGTCGAGGCGACTTTTAAGCCAAAGATGAAACCGAAAGAGCGACAGCAATTACTAGCAGGTTGGCATCGAGCGTTGAACGCTGCCCAGGTGGAATAGGCTACAGATTACGTGTCGCTGAGCGTCAAGGAAATCCAAAGGAATGATTATGGATCGAAATGAATCGCTGCAACGAGCTGCGGAGGATACGGTATGGGATATCGCCATCATAGGAGGAGGGGCAAGTGGATTAGGTGCGGCCGTAGAGTCTGCTACGCGAGGATTGAAAACGATCCTGTTGGAGAAGAAGGATTTCGCGGAAGCAACATCAAGCCGCAGCACGAAATTAGTTCATGGTGGAGTAAGGTATCTAGAGCAAGGTAATGTCAGTTTGGTTCGCGATGCATTGCGTGAGCGCGCGAGGCTACTTGAGAACGCTCCACATATTGTCAATCCACTAGCTTTTGTTGTGCCGTGTTATCAATGGTGGGAGGGGACTTACTACCGCACGGGACTGAAAGCTTACGATTGGCTTGCGGGTAATGATCGATTCCCGGGTTCATCGTGGATGAATGCCGAAACCGTCTTGGATGCGATTCCAACGCTCAAGGAAGCATCGCTGAAAGGTGGTGTCTGTTACTATGATGGTCAGTTCGATGACGCTCGCTTGGCGATTACTCTAGCTCGAACCGCGGCGGCCAAAGGGGCTGCGGTACTGAATTACGCTCCGGTTCAATCATTGACAATCAGCGGATCGCGTGTGGATGGACTGGAATTCGTTGATGCGGAAACCAGCAAATCGTTTCGCCTCAAAGCACGGAAGGTTATTAACGCGACTGGAATTTTTGTCGATGAAGTACGACGTTGGTCGGATCGTTCGGCCAAGCCGTTGTTAGCGTTCAGCCAAGGCATTCATCTAGTTTTGCCTAAAAGATTTCTGACCAAGCAAACTGCCGTCATCGTGCCGAAGACCAAGGATGGAAGAGTGATCTTCATAATTCCCTGGCATGATCGCGTGGTCGTAGGAACCACAGATACGCCGATTTCCAGTGCCGATTATGATCCACAGCCGCAGCAGCAAGAAATTGATTTTTTGCTCGAAACGTCAGCAGACTATCTAAGGGAAACGCCATCACGCAGCGATGTCGTAGGAAGTTATGTTGGAATCCGGCCGCTGGTGCAACGAGGCTCTAGGTCGACAAGCACAGCGAAGTTGTCTCGCGATCATACCATCGAAAACGATACGTCGGGTTTGCTTACCATTACAGGTGGAAAATGGACAACGTATCGTAAGATGGGTGAAGATGTCATCGATGCTGCACTGAAGACATCGGATATTAAGGCTCTGCCAAGTTGCACTGCGACTCTCAAATTATTCGGCGGTGAATTGTCCCAATCACCGCAGCAATTAGAGCAGCATGGCGACTCCTTTGACCCTCTTCGATATTATGGATCGGAAGCTAACGAAATGCGGGCATTACTGAGGCGGTATCCGGAGTTAAACGAGCCGATCGTCGCGACACTGCCTTACCGTAAGATCGAGGTGGTGTGGGGGGTGCGTTACGAAATGGCGAGAACAGCTGAAGATATTCTTCATCGCAGGACTCGTTGTGCTTGTCTGGATAGGCTTGGTACGGAAGAAGCGAGGGACAAAGTGGTCCGTTGGATCCAGGATGAAAAGGACGGAGTATTGCCGAAGAGTTGAAGTAGTCGTCCAGAGGATGAATCGGTAATGTGACATCCACGTAACTGTGAGGCGATGGAAAGGTACAAGAGCGGATAAATATGGGATCCAAATACGGTGGGCTTGGCTTTGCAGCATTTATATTAGGATGCGTTGTTTTCGCAATGATCCGGCCCGATCTTTGTCGCCAATGGGGTGACTATAAAACTACGGAGCTTATCTTTCCGCTCATTCAAGTGATCATGTTCGGTATGGGAACAACACTTGGGCCGGCCGACTTTGCGCGAGTGTTCAAAATGCCCAAAGCGGTTTTGGTGGGAATCATTTTGCAATTTACGGTGATGCCACTGTTGGGATATTCGCTGGCGATTCTTTTTAGATTTCCACCTGAACTGGCAGCCGGGATGATACTGGTAGGCGCTGCACCTGGTGGAGTAGCTTCTAATGTGATCACCTACCTAGCACGCGGGAATGTTGCTTTGAGCGTGACGATGACAGCCTGTTCGACCATGATATCACCGATCATGACTCCACTGATGATGAGTCTTTTGGCGGGAGCGATCGTGCCTGTTAAAGCCTTTTCCATGTTCGAATCGATTCTGTGGATGATTGTTATTCCAATCATTGGTGGATTAGTTGCTAATGAGATATTGAAATGGTTGAAGCTTCGTGGGGCTTGGGTCGATCAAACGCTCTCGCTGGTTTCGATGGCTGGCATCAGTGCAGTGATCGCGATCATCGTGGCGGATTCGCGCGATGCTTTGCTCGAGGTTGGACCTTGGTTGATTATGGCTGCTATTTTGCACAACGGTCTGGGGTACTTGCTCGGCTACTGGGGAGCTGCTTTGTGCAAGATGGATGAGTCGGTGCGGCGTACGGTAGCGATAGAAGTCGGCATGCAAAATTGCGGCATGGCAACAGGTTTGGCAATCAAGGTGTTGAACAGTGCTCAAATCGCACTGCCTGCCGCAATCTTCGGACCATGGATGAGCATTTCCGGAGCATTGCTGGCAGCATGGTGGCAAGGTTCGGCTGTGCCCGACAGCGTTGCTTCAAGCGATGAGAAGTCTGGAAACGGCGAGTAGTTTTTTGGTGTTATCCTCGAATCAATCTTATTTGCGAGGGGATCAAAACGATTGCCGCTAATTCAGATCTCTAAGCGACTTTTTGTTTTCGCCGAGTTGCGGGTAGGGAGACCTGTAGGTTTTGCTGAAAGGATTCCAGGTTATCGCCCCCCGAGTACTGAATGCTGACAGGAATCATCTCATCGACGATTGCATGGAAGGGTTCAGCAAGCGGTAAGACCAAGAACTGGTTTGCCCAATTCACGGACTCGGATCGTTTGACATCGATATGTAGCAGGTTTTGGGTTAGCAAGCGAATGGCATTAATATATCCAGATCGCTCGACGCGAATTTTTCTTTGCCAATTAAACGACTGCGGAAAAGCATCGTTATAAATGATCTCGCTGTAGCGGCAGGGAGAGGAGAGTTCCGTCGTTCCGTCTGTTTCTGCTGCTGGACTTTGAAAAATCGGTACTGGTGCGTAGTAGCCTTCGAATTCAAAGCATTGTTCGACGAGTTGGATTGTAAGCAGCGAGACTTCAGGAATGAATATGGGAAGTGGTGGCCCAATATGTTGCAAGTAGTTACGTTTGAATGCTTCAATGACGGCAAGTTGATGTTCGCGTAGCATACCGACATGTAGCATTTCGCAAATTACTACGTCGACATTTTGAGTGGGAATGAAGCAGGTTGCGTCTTGTTGAATAATGGTAAGCCGATTAGCGATTTGGTTTAAAACGCTAAGTCTTTCTGTGCAAGCGACTAACGCGGGGTTGCGTTCGACGCAGGTGACACTGGCCCCCTGCCTCGCTGCGAATGAAGAAAGGATTCCTGTGCCACACCCAAGCTCGACAACATTCATCCCTGGTTTGACGACCGCTTCAATCGCTTTTCGAAATGACGAGGTTCTGTCGTGATCCTGAAGCATGTGGTGATGATAGTGCAGCGGGATGTATTGGCCGAGGTAATGATCTGGATCGGGAGATGGTGAGTTATCAGGTTCATCGCCACGGAAGATTTTTAAAGTCATGTTATCTCGCTTTTTTCGCCCAATATCTTTCAGTTGCTGTTGATGAGATCCCAATGAATTGGGAGGTGACTTGGAGCGTCAAAACTTGCAAAGTTGGTTGTAGGATTAGAGAAATCAATACTGGTATGTTGGTTCAACCGATGCCGTTGGGAGGGTACAAGTTGCTTCTTGGGCGGGCAAGACAGAAAACAAAACTTGCTATTTAGGGGGCATCGGAGGTAAAAAAGGCCACGGTCTGTTGTATCTGCTTGGGGTTCGATATTAAATACAACCAAAGATCGCTTGGTTTAGGACATCCGCTGCGATGGTTCCGTGCCAGGTATTTTGTGCTAACGCAAGCATAGGCGAAGTGCCTCGCTGGGAGGTTCAGCCACCGCATGTTGCCGTTGTAACCTCCTGCCTCTCCTACCTTTTCCTTTCTCTTTGTTTAACTGAATGGTGTTCGAATGATGAATAGCCAGAAATCGAGACGTCAATTTCTCAAGGCATCAACCGCGACCGCAGTGGCCGGTATGGCTGTGCCTTATATTCCTTGGACCGAAAAAGCTTTTGCCAACAACTCAGCCAACGATCGTCCTCAAATTGGATGTATCGGCGTGGGGAGTATGGGAACAGGGGATGCTCATGGTCACTCCAATTTCGGCGATATCATCGCGGTGTGTGACGTGGATTCGGTCCATGCTGATCGGGCGAAGAACGACCCAAGGATTGGCAAAGGAAAGGCTGATGCTTATGGAGACTATCGCCGAATTCTCGAGCGAAAAGATATCGACGTTGTCAGTATCGTAACGCCTGATCATTGGCACGTTAAGATTGCTGTCGAGGCTTTAGCAGCTGGCAAGCATGTGTTCTGTCAGAAGCCGCTGACATTAACCTTGGAAGAGAACCAATTGATTCGCAATGCGTGCAAGAAGTACAGCGACCGCGTTTTCTTGGTCGGTACGCAGCAGCGAAGTGACCGCGATCGTTTTCTGCGGGCGATCAACATGGTGCAGAAAGGCTTGCTAGGCGATATCAAGAATATCACTGTGGGTATCAATGGTGGTGATGTTGGAGGTCCTTTCCCCAAGACGACTCCACCAAAGAATCTCGACTGGAACATGTGGCTTGGTCAAGCGCCGGCGGTGGACTACATCGACAAGCGTTGTCATTACCAATTCCGTTGGTGGTATGAATATTCCGGTGGTAAGTTTACCGACTGGGGTGCTCACCACGTCGATATCGCGACTTGGGCAATCGGTCAGGACAAAGAAGGGATGGGGCCGGTTGAAATCGACGGCACTGATGCGAAGCATCCTGTTCCCTACAAAGATGGTTATCCAACGGTAGACGATTCCTATAATACTGCTCACGATTACGCTGTTCATTGCAAGTATGCCAATGGCATCGTCATGACGGTTACCAGTCGAGGTGACAACGGAATCTTGTTTGAAGGGACTAAGGGCAAGATGTTCGTCAATCGTGGTAAGATCACCGGAGCTCCGATTGAAGAAAAGTGGGACGAAGGCAAGTTCACTGAAGATGATCTGAAGAAGCTTTATCGTGACAAGCCATTTGAAGGTCATAAAGAAAACTTCTATCGTTGCATTCGCGAAGGTGGTCTGACGGTATCGGATGTGTACAGCCACGTTCAGGCAATGTCGACGTGCCATCTCAGCGCTATTGCAGCGAGACTGAACCGCGTCATTAAATGGGATCCGAAAGAAGAGAAGATCGTGGGTGACGAACAAGCTGCAGCTTTCTTTGCTCGCAAGCCACGCGAAGGATTTGAGATTCCGCGAGTTAGCTAATGCGGGACCAATGAATTCCTTGGTGAGGGTGGGATACGAAGCGCGATGTTGCCTCTAGGATCTCACTTAGCCTTGGAGCGATAGTCGGAATGGACCTAAAAAGAAAAGTGGCAGAGGTGTTTAAAAACCTCTGCCACTTTTTGTTGAATGTCCTTTTCCCAAAAGATCCTGTAGCCTTTACATCCCGCTCATGTTGCAGTGGCTATGAAGGTAATTCAGTCTTCTTTCGAGATTAGTATTTTGGAGTTTCAACTTCCTCTGGTAGGTGAGATTGAGTGAGTTGATCCGCGGGAACCATCTTTTGATTTTCGCGATCCCAGCCCATCATTTGGTTGGTACGCCAGCTCTCATTGGCCATATTTACGGCAACGACACCAGCCAATCCAAGTTCGATCGGGCAATTCAGTGGCTCGCCATTACGGATGTGGTTGTGCAAGTTGGTGTGGTGAAGGTTTTGGTCTTCTCCGCCAGTTTTCTTGTGTTCTGCTAGAACTTTGCCATCTTTGTCTTTGACGACCCAGCCGGTTGACGTGAAGTACATCGTTGCACGGTAGCCGCGAATTAAGTGATCGACCCCAACGCGATTACTCATGGTGCCCAGTACGTAGACCGTCATTCCTCGAGGGTACTCGCAGATCATTTCGATATTGTCAGGTAGATCGCGGCCATCATTCCACTGCCAGATACCTCCCATACCGACAACTCGTCGTGGGTAAAGCAGGTCACAGGCTCGCATGATTCGTGTGATGCGATGAATAAATAGGTCGGTGCAAATGCCACCTGAGTAAGCAGAATAACATCGCCATTCGAAATAATGATGTGGGTTCCAATCGATTTTCTTCGCTGAACCGAGCCAAGCATCCCAGTTCAAGTCGGCAGGTTTGGTCGTGTTGGCTGCAACTTGCTCAGGTTCACGCCAAGGCCCCGCTTTTGCATCGTACCGACGCACATATTCAATTTGAGCTTGGATCACTTGCCCAATAACGCCTTTGCGAATCGCATCGCGAGCGGTGATGTAGCTATCATCGGACATCGCTTGAACGCCGACTTGAAGTGGTCGTCCTGTTTCCTTTTGCTTTTTGAGAACCTCTTGAGCTTCCGGGATGGTATGCGTAAGAGGTTTTTCGCAATAGACTGCCTTGCCGGCATCCATCGCTTCGATAGTCATGCGGGAATGCCAGTGCTCCGGCACGGCAACAACCGCATAGTCGACCTCTTTCATTTCCAGCAACTTGCGATAGTCGGTCAGGGCATGATCGGCGGCTATCTTAGCTTGGCCAGCCTTTGCGCGGGTTTCCCAGCAATCGGCAACAGCAATCGGAGCAAGATTGTTTTTTTCTTTAAGATTGTTGATCACATCCATGTGAGCGTTACCGATGACCCCTGCTCCGATCAGACCGACTCCGAGTCGATCATTCGCTCCCAAGATTCGGCCATAGCTTTTGGCTGAGATTCCTAATGTTGAAGCAACGGTCATCGCGGTTGTCGCCGCTCCCGTTGTTTTGAGAAAGTTACGGCGAGAAAAGTCTTTGGTCATGGTGGGAATCCTTAGATAAAAATGGTGGGTTAGATCATTTCGAGCCAGATCCCCATCATAACCTGCGATGCTTCTAGTTGCATCCGTGCTGAGCCTGAATGCGGTTTAGACTCGCAGAAATGATGTTGCCGCAAATGGGATTCGAATGGTGGGCTTGGTATAGAATGGCGAAGTAGAGGATGGCGAATTTGTCTGTGGGTCTGAACTTGAGGCATTGACGAAAGAGTCTTTTCGGCAAGCGAAAATTATTGATTGCTACTCTTTCTTTGCAACCGCCTGATCGATTAGCTTATGCGGGTATCTTCCGGGGCAAATGTTACCCTTTTCCGCAGTGGATTTCTCGTCGCTTGTGAAAGTTCAGCATGGCTTTACTTCCTGAAATTAAATCTTCGAGCGATGATGGATTTCTGAAAGGGGCATGGCTTGTTGTTGCGCTGCTATGGCCTGTCGCGCTGTTAAATTATCTCGATCGACAAATGCTCGCCTCCATGAAGTTCTCTGTGATGGCTGATATTCCCAGCATCGGAAGCAATGAAAATTGGGGGTATATGCTTGGGCAGTTCAAGTGGGTTTATGCTTTTCTCTCTCCTCTGGGCGGACTTATCGCCGATCGTATTGGTCGCAAGGTAACTATTTGCGGAAGTCTGTTTGCTTGGTCTCTTGTGACTTGGTGGACCAGTAGAGCGACCTCGTACGACGAGTTGCTGATGACTCGTTCTTTAATGGGTATCAGCGAAGCTTTTTACATTCCTGCGGCCCTTGCCCTGATCGCCGATTATCATCTCGGTGCAACCCGTTCGCGGGCAGTAGGTTTACATCAGATTGCGATCTACTGCGGCGTGATTATGGGAGGCTTTGGCGGCTATGTGGCTGATGAGCCGCAGCTTGGTTGGCGTTTCGCTTTCTTCGCGTGTGGTATCGTAGGGATGTTGTACACGTTGCCGCTGCTGTGGTGTTTACGAGATGCACCTGCGATAACATATGGCCCTGTAAGTCAAGTAACGCCACCGGGTATAGATTTGTTCTCTTCCGTAACAGACGTTTCCAAATTGCGTCGCAATGTTCTTTTCTCGCTGGCTATTGATCTATTTTCTCTGCTCACAAACGTCTCCTTCATCTTATTGATTCTGTATTTCACCCTTCCCGCGTTGGCGGGTTGGGTCGTGCGGGATTGGATGCCAGCGATACTCAAGGAACAGTTTGGTATCGGGCAAGGTAAGGCAGGCGTTGCAGCAACTTTGTATTGGCAATTGGCCGCTATTGTCGGAGCGTTAGTGGGAGGTTGGCTAGCCGACCGTTGGATGCAAAAAAATATTCGAGGCCGTATCTATATCAGCGCGATTGGAATGGCGCTAATTGTGCCAGCGATTTTCGGCGTCGGAAATGCTACCAGCTTAACCATGGCGATCGCGTTTCTGATTCTGTTTGGATTGGGATGGGGATTTTTTGATGGCAACAATATGCCGATTCTCAGTCAAATCGTCGCTCCTCGTTTGCGCGCGACCGGATATGGTTTTATGAACATGGTAAGCATCAGTTGCGGCGGATTAGCCGACTGGGGATTTGGGAAACTGCGGGATCAGGGAGTTGCCTTGAATTTGATTTTTGGTGTTTTTGCTGGTGCCGCTATTATTTCGGTGGTTCTGGTTTTGTTGATCCGACCGAATCCGGCGATCTTGCAGCAGGAGCAGCAGGCGAGGAAGTAAACTTGAATGGCATTGCTGGCGAAGCCCAGTGAACTGCATGAAGCAATAATTCCTCGAGACCTTTTGACTTTTCCGGATGATTGCTGAAGCAGATTACCTTCCCTTTTTCATATTCGCCCGATGCGATCGCTGTTGTGCCAATCATGATACCCTTGGGAGCACCGTTTTTCGCAATTTCTGATTTGTAGGTTGCGAGACTTTTGAAATCTGGCACCGAAGGATTATTGGCAGGTGCGAGCAATGGTCCTTGGTGGTAATAGGTCGTAGCCATTGTTGATTTTTGTTGGAAGAAAGCTTGGCCTTGCGAACTAAATTCGATTTGAACATCACCAAAGCCTCGTGCCCAATGAGCGCGGTCGATTACTTTGGCGTCGAGAATATGAAGCGACCAGTCGTAGTCGCATGTTGCTAAGTAAGCTCCAGCACAGATGCCGATGTATCCCCCACCTTGCGAAACGAATGATTTAATTACCTCGCGTCCCTCAGTACCTAAGCCCTTCGCTTGTGCGCCTCCACTTCCACCCGGCTGGAGGACAATTTCCATACCTTGGAGATTTCCGCTGAGCACATCCTCAGAAGTCAGTTGATGTACGCGAACTTTTTCGAAAGCCTCAAGAGATGAAGCGACTACGTCGCGGCTATTGCTGGTTCCAGCGCCAACATAGACGGCGATATCTATCATTTGAGGATCATCAAGTAATTCTCGCGAGAAGCTGGTTAAAGTCTTATTTTTGGCTTTATCCTTTTCAGTGCTTTCCTTTTCAGTGCTTTCCTTTTCAGTACTTTCCTTTTCAGTGCCAGTTCTTTCAGCGTTCTCCTTCTCCAGGCTCTCTTTGCTCGGATTGAATTTTACCAGTTCGTTTCGAAGTGGTTTAGCCTCAAGGAACTCTGTCGCATAAGCTGCAATTGCGCTATTTACAACTTCTGCCGTCGATTGCCGATTACTGACTGTGCGATACAGTCCGCCAAATTCCAATTGCATCGCGTCGATACCGTATTTGTCATGACTGCCATAGTTTCTGACGATAAAGCCACCCGTGAAACCAGCTTGTTCTTTGCCATCAAGTGGATCAGGAAAAACGGTAAAGCCGCGGGCGCGAAGCAAGCCAAAGAAGCTTTGGTCTCCAGTATGTGCCTTCTCGCCGAATCGCTGTTTAAGCAGTGCTACGGTGAGACCATTTTGTGTACCGCGGAACACTGTGTTTCGACGAGATCCTTGACCATGCAGGTCGACAAGGATTCCTGTGTGAAACTTCTCGCGAACTTCGCGACATGCTTTGTCAAGAAAGGTATGGTACTGCTCGTAGACCTTCTGTGCTGCCAGTTCCTCGTATGCTTCGGCTGCTGGGCGATTTGGATCCATGTATTTGCGATGGGCTAGATTCACCACAATATAGGGTTGTTTACCAAACGTTTTTTGGACAGCGTCAGCAAGCAGACGAGCAATTTCCGAAGTACCGGTATCGCGAGCGGTAACAAAGCCACCAGGTTTCTTTTCCAGGCCCTCGCCGGAGCGAGATTTAGCACCGGGAATATCTAGCTCACCACCATGCGGGGCTGAAATAATGATTGGTAGTTCACCCTGTTGTGAATAAATCAACTGCAGTGCTTCTTGGGCATAAGCCAAACCTGTTGCTGCATAGAGAGCAACAGAAAAGAAACCCATTAAAAGATAGGGAGTCTTGTTTAACTTCAAGAGACTCATGAGGCACCCAGATGGAAGAGCTAGATTGACGTTGATTTCTGGTCAGCAACTGCGAGCCTATTATGCCTCGTCTCAAGGCGTTCGCCAACCTTTTCCCTGACAACTAGGGCATGGCTGGCGGGCATTGGGTTGATCTGAGTCTTTTTGAACATAGTAACCGAGTCCACCACAAGCAGTGCAATCGACGCCGTATCCCTGTGAAAGCTGTTCGTTGGATTGTGAGCCGGCCGAATTGTAAATCACTTTGCCAACAAAGTCGCCCGCTTCGGTGGATAGCTCCTCCGGCGACTTAGTGGATCGGCAGGCTGTAAAGGTAGCGATAAGAAGGCACACCCAAAGTCCATTGCCGAGACCTTGGATGACTCGTGAAATAGAAGTAGGGTTTGCTTGTAGACGATTTGAAGAACGCAGTCGTCTCCAAAAAATACTTTCTGAGACGACTGCGGCATGAAGGCGTTGGTGGCGATTCCCTTCCATGGGAAGTGACTCCAGTATTGTCAACTCATAGTTTCTTAAAAACTTCGGTTATCTAAAGTGCAAGGATGATAATGTTTAAGGTAGTTCACGTATACGAAGGTTTTTGAATTCGACGGGTGAACCTTCCGATTCCAGGCAAAGATAACCTTCCGCAGGTGAGCATCCTGTTCCTCCAGAAACCTCTTCGCCATTGACCCACAGACGAACTTCGCCGTTGATGGCTCGAATGTAGTAGTGATTCCATTGGCCTACGCCAAGGCTCAGGTTTTTGCGAGGAAAGCTGCGTGAGCCACCTGGAGCCACTGGGGGGAATGGTGTCATCTTGGCGCTGCCGGTAGGGAAAACGTCACCGTGAGTGGTAAACCAATCGGGAGCTTTGCCTGTTTGTTTACGATACAACTCGGTGTAGCCAAGATCGAGTACTTGGACCTCGATGCCCATCGGAAGTTGACCGGGCTTCATCGAGTCGAGTGACTCCTTAGGAGCCCATAAAAAGACACCGGAGTTACCGCCATCCTTAAGGTGACGCCACTGAACCACAATTTCTAGGTTCTTTACTGGTTTCACGCTACGAATCACGCCAACCGGTTTTCCTGTGCAATGGATTTCTCCGTTCGGCCAACTCCAGGTGTCGTCGGCGGTGTTCACGTTCACGAAGTCATCTTTGCCTAGCGTTCTCCAACCGGGGCCTTCTCCGTCAATCAATGCTTTGGGCAGATTTGCGTTCGTTGCGGCGGGAGTCTGCGCGAGAAGTGGCGAGGCTACTAGTCCAAGAATTACGACCAGTAGTTGTATTGTTAGTATTTTCATGAAGCGTTCCTCGATGGGTGGTGGAAATGAGGTGGGACTGGATCCGAAGTCAATCTATCGACCTTCGAAGATTATCGCATCTAGAGATGGATTTCCAGCAGGTAGCTGATTTTAGATATCCCGCAATTGATTAAAGCAGCGATCTTGCAGGTCAGGAAATGGTCTCGACAAAATCTCCTGGTAGTCTCAAAACCTTATTGATTTCGAGATTCCAGTTCTTCCCATCGACTGTAAAGTTGAGCCAATTCGTTATCAAGAGTTGCTAGGCGAGCGACCGTTGTTGAGATACGCGAAGAATCCTGCTGATAGAAATCGGGTGAAGCCATGTCGAGATGAATTTTCTCGCGTTCTGCTTCCGTTTGCTCGATCTTCGTTGGGATTGCTTCCAGTTCGCGTTGTTCTTTAAAGCTGAGTTTTGTCTTGGAGGCTTTAGTTGGTGTGGCAGTGCTGGAGGTTGCGGCGGGCTTGGAGGCGTTGCCACCAGAGGAAGTCGATGATGGGACGCTTTCAAGTTCAGTCTGGCGACTCCGTTGGCGAACATAGTCGTCGTAACCGCCACCATACTCATGAACATTGCCATCACCATCTAAGGCAATGACGCTAGTTACCACATTATTGAGAAATTCGCGGTCATGACTGACTAGCAGCAACGTTCCCTCATAACTAGAAACAATTTCCTCGAGCAGTTCGAGTGTTTCTTCATCGAGGTCATTCGTGGGTTCGTCAAGGATGAGAAGGTTTGATGGACGCTTAAAAAGTCTCGCGAGGAGCAAGCGATTGCGTTCACCGCCTGATAAAAGTTTGGCAGGTTGACGAGCGCGTTCGGGCGTGAACAGAAAGTCTTGCAAGTATCCGTAAATATGTCTGGGCTTGCCACCGACAACGACCTGATCTCCTCCATCGGATACGTTGTCTGCGACCGACTGCTCTCCGTCAATTTGTTCCCGTAATTGATCAAAGTAAAGTGTTTCTAGTTTCGTACCGATTCGGATTTTGCCGCTGGTGGGTTGAAGTTGTCCCAGCATGATTTTGATGAGAGTGCTTTTGCCTGCCCCATTGGGACCAACAATACCGATCTTATCGCCACGAGTAATCAAGGTTGAGAAGTTTTTGATAATCGGGCGTTGTCCGTACGTGAACGAGACATCTTCCATCTGCAGTACAAGCTGACCGGATCGCTCCAGTGTTGTGGCTTGCATTTTGACATCACCCACTCGTTTGCGGCGATCCGATTTTTGGCGGCGCATTTCTTCGAGCGCGCGTACTCGACCTTCATTTCGTGTCCTTCGAGCCTCGATTCCCTTGCGGATCCACACCTCTTCCTGAGCAAGTTTTTTATCGAATAGAGCTTCTTGTTTCTCCTCGGCCGCCAGTACCTCTGCTTTGCGTTTTAGAAATGTTGTGTAGTCGCATTCCCAGTCAAGTAAGCGACCGCGGTCGATTTCGAGAATACGAGAAGCTAGGGCACGCAAAAATGCGCGATCATGTGTTACGAAGACGTACGCACCTGAGTAGCCTTTGAGGAAATCTTCTAGCCACAATATCGAATCGATATCGAGATGGTTGGTTGGTTCGTCGAGTAAAAGTAGATCGGGTTGGGATACGATGGCACGGCCAAGTAGCGTTCGACGTTTCATCCCTGCAGATAGTGAAGCGAAAGGGAGTGAACCGTCTAATTGCATGCGTGTGAGCGTACGGTCGAGAGCTGCGTCCAGTTGCCAAGATGCTGCTTCGGTTGCCTCTTCGTCTGGTCGATTTAAAGAGGCTTGAGATGCATTTGGCCACCCGCCTCGAATTACTTCTTCGATGGTGCCGCCAACATCGTCGGGTACCTCTTGAATCAAACGCGTCACACGCAGCTTGTTGGCAAATCGTACCGTTCCGTGATCGGGCTGAATTTCGCCTGCGATGAGCTTCAATAGAGTCGATTTGCCGGTGCCGTTGCGGCCAAGAAGGCCGATGCGTTCTCCCGAATCGATCGCAAGTTGGACATTATCAAGGATGGCAGGTTTCCGCCATGTAAAGCCAACGTCAGTAAAGGTGATAAGTCGCATACTTAAAATATATCGATCGTTATCGACTAGACCAAGGGGATGTAGTGATGCCTAGGAAAATGCCTTATTTCTGTGGTTTTGAAACGTAGTATTCACGTCGGTAAAGGAAGGTTGGAAGAGCGAAGCAAATACCAACCAAAAAAATAAAAGCGAAATGCCAATAGAATCCTGGCATCTTTAAGCGTTTTGCTTCGGTAGCCATCCAAATCGTGGCAGTCGTCGCGCTGATGAGCAGGTCCCAGGAGAATCCTGCGATGACCCAAGTGGCGAATGGTGCTGCAAAGAATTCTTGCCATGCCTGCTCAGGGCGGCTTGTGAAATGTACGCCAAAGCAAATCATCGGCATGATCAGTCCGGCGATTGAAAGAAGCAGATAGACATTTTTCATAGGAGTGATTTACCGGTACAGCTTCGTGGAAAAGAGTCTTAGTGTTTTTGATCAGTTGGTTTCGTTAAGGAAGCGGAGTTCTTCAAGGACCATGGGGTGTGATTCTATTCGAGCCAATTGCTGTAAGTGGAGGGTAGTTTCAAGGGTTGGCATTTGCAGTAATGCCCAAACCGATGCAGCGCGAATTAATTCCTCTTTGTCTCGGAGGAGTTGTATCAGATGAGGTATACATGCCATCGCTCTTTGATTACCCGCAACGATCGCCGCGTTTCGGATTAAGCCACGACGTTTAGATCTCCAAAAGGGAGTGTGGCGAAAGAAGCTTCTAAATCTTTCATCGTCCATTTGAAGTAAATCGGTGAGATTCATGGCACCGACCTCTTCCCGATAAATAAATTCAGGATCGATCACCGAGGGAGATTTGCTATTCCATGGACAAACCTGCTGGCAGATATCGCAACCAAATAGCCAGTTGCCAATACCGCTACGCAAGTCGCGAGCGGGCATTCCACGTTGCTCGATAGTTAGGTAGCTGATGCAGCGACGTGCATCGAGTACGTGGGGATCGGGAAAGGCTTGGGTCGGGCAGGCATCAAGGCAGGCGCGACACGTTCCGCAGTGGTCTGTCTGATTGGGTTCGTCGAGGGGTAAGGGAAGATTGGTTAAAAGAGATGCTAAAAAGAAATAGCTTCCAAGTTGGCGATTCAGTAGCAGTGTGTTTTTACCTGTCCAACCGAGGCCGGCTAGTTCCGCAAACTCTCGCTCCAGCAGCGGAGCTGTATCGACGACGCCTCGCCAAATCACATCACTCGCTTTCTTCTCAAGCCACTTACCTAGTTTCTTCAGTCGATCGTGAATCGAATCGTGGTAATCGACAGAACCCGAAGCGTATCTTGCGACTTGGCCAAAGCCGTTAGGAAGTGATGGGGAAGAGCGATTCGAGTAAGGGAGGGTCAGCATCACGAGAGTTTGTACACCATCGAGAACTTGTTTTGGATGGCGATAAGCCTCTTTGCGTGATTCCAAGTAGTGCATTTCACCAGCAAAGTTATTGCTGAGCCACTGCAGGAAGAGAGAATATCTAGCCGGTTCGATGGCAGGTGCAATCCCAATAGATGCGAAGCCGAGGAGTCCCGCCTGAACTTTCAGTTCCTTGGCGAGTTGTTTCCAAATGTCGGAATCGCTTGGCATGGAAAGCTCCATTAGTGTCCCAAATTCGGTCCGGTTTTAACGGTTGTAAAGGCGTCTATTTAGAAAGGAAAGGGAGAGGCTGCATTGATTGCAGGGCTCGGGTGATTAGTCTGAAGTGATAGGGTTGATCGCTTATAAAATAGAGGGCGAGTGGTTTCCAGGAGAGATCGTTGATGAATTTCAAGAGTTACATTTCCGCTTTACTGCTCACCGTTGCAATGGCAATTCCAACGCAAGCAGATAATCCATGGAGTCCCTTCGCTACTTATGGCTGGGGGTTTGCAGGGGCCTACGGTGGCTATCGCAACAATGTCCCAACGCCACCCTACTTTGCTTTGCATCCACCAGTATACTACGGCAAGAGATATCAGCGTCCTTATGGTGACAGTCCATTCGCCTCTTGGTCGACATTGCAGCCCAATCCTGCCTATATGCCGACGCTACGGCCCGAAAGCAGGCCGAGGATCGTAAATCCATATTTTGAAGGGGCTGTAATCGCTGGTCCTGAAGTCGTGATCCCTAGCGGTCCGAAGACGATTGAGAACCCTTTTACTCGCTAATGTTTTGACCGTCTACGGTTGAGATATTCAATACATCGTTCAATAAAAAACAGCCGGTCGCTTTTGCGATCGGCTGTTTTCATTCTGACTTGCCCAACAGATTGATTGCTAGGGCTTCTTCCGCTTTGGATTCTTATCACGATTCTTGTCGCGATTTTTATCATTGCGATGTGTAGTCGTATTTTCCGCGTTCGCTTTGTCGGCTAGTTCGCGCATGGTATCGAGCCAACCTTTGGGACCGCTGTTTTGAGTCTGCTTTCGATCGGCAATTTCACGACGAGTCTCTCTAACAGGAGGTTCGGGTGCTGGAGCGACCGGAGGCTTTGGAGGTGGGCCAAGGCGTTTGACCAATTTGCGTTCTATCAACGACCAGATGCTGGAGGTGATAAAGTAGAGGCACAAACCAGCAGGGACTTTGAAGAACAACAGTCCCATAAAGACGGTCATGTACATCATCATGTTTTGCTGCATCTGTGTTTGTTCGTCGGTCGCCTTTGGCATCATGATCTTTTGCTGAACAATGAAGAGGCAAACGCTGATGCAAGGAAGAATGTTAAAGTAAGGTCCGAACCAGCCTTCGCCACGGCCCGCGATGAAGTTCGGCATGATGCTTCCCCAGTACCACAGCATGTCAGGGCCAGCGAGGTTTGAGCACCAAGAGATTCCAGGTAGAAGGGGTTGTTGTCGCAGTTCGATATCGACCGAGAGGCATCGATACAGTCCGATAAAGATTGGTAGCTGGAGGAAAAGCGGGAGGCAGCCAGCCCAGGGGCGGAAATTGTTTTTGGCGTAGAACTCCTGGGTCGCTTTGGCTCGCTTTTCGTAGTCGTCTTTGTATTGCTCTGTGATTCGTTTGAGTTCTGGAGCAAGTTCTTGCATACGCTGGGCGTTGAGAGCCGCTTGTCGACCGATCGGAAATAGGCTGCTGCGAACCAAAAAGGTGAGCAAAACGATTGCGATACCATAGTTGCCTACGATGGCATAAAAGAAATGCAAGAGCCATGAAAGTGGTTTAGCAACCCACCAAAACCAGCCGAATTCGATAACACTTGAGAGCCCCAGTTGATCGAGCAGTTCGGGTTGCTTGGGACCGATGAAAATTCTGATTTTCTCCGTCGTTGCGGTTCCCCCTTCGATGGTTCGTGATTGCGTATCGAACCAAAATGAAACGTTAGCAGCTTTCTCTTGCGACTTGCCGATTTTCGCTGCCTCACCGACCAGGGTCGTTCCAGCTTGAGATAAATTTTTCAGAGATTCGGGAGCATCTGGGTGGGGCATGAAGGCTGTCGAAAAATAGTAGCCATCTACGCCGATATATTTGATACTGCGACGATCGACTGGTTCGGTAGATCCAAATACAAGTTCATCTGGAGCTGTCGGATTGCGTCGAGCGAAATCGTAAATGGTGTAGCAAGTTCGTAAGTTGTGGCCTGAGTAGAGGGTGTTGTAAACAATGTCTCGAGCGCCCGCTGCCCTGAAGAAATAAGGGCTGATCTTCGGTGCATACCACCAAGATTCCAGCGTAACACCATTGACCCCTTCTTGGCGTAACGATGCGGTGTGAGGTTTCGTGTCGTTATTGATGATCTCTACTTCGTAATCGAGAACATATCCGGCTGTTGATGTCGAGTTCTTGGACTCACCCTCGATCGACTTTTTCTTGGGTAACCAGTAGCGTTTCACCATGGTAAGATTAGCGTCGATACCCATGGTCTTGAGAGCACTCGTCAGTGGCATAGAAAACTCAACGCCCTCGTAGCCTTCTCGCTCAAGTTTCTTCGAATCCCAGACACCGTTAACGGTAGATTCAAGGCCCGGCATTAAGCGGCTGTTCGCATCGATGACTCGATTGTCGATCGAAGCCAAAGTCGTGAGGCAAGAAAGTCGAGTGCTGTTCCCTGCGACTTCCTCGGTGCTCTCGTTTGTTAACCTGACGATATCCATCGGAGCATCGATCGTGGTACAGGATATTTTTGATTCGCCTGTTCCTTCACGCTGAATCGTCAATTCAAGATTGGAGCCTGGTTTAGTGCGTTGCAGAATTGTGTCTATATCAGAGAGTTGGCGAACTTCTTTGCCTCCAACTTGAGTGATGAGATCGCCCGTTACGAGTCCCGCCTTGGCCGCAGGAGTACCACGCCCTACGTTTTGGATCTTCAGCCCTGCTACTTTGGGTTCGAGAGCCAAGTATCCGATGTAAGCGCTTCTTGTGTCCAACGCTTTGTATCTAAACTTGTCGGGTGAGATCTGGTCGATCGCTTCGACTCTCTCAATACCGCCCCCTCGACTGCTGAGCGTTACAAGGAGTTCAAAGCCATCTTTGGGATCCATCGAGCCAAGGCTGACGTGTTCAGCTGCCTTGGCGACTACGGCGGCAACGGCCTGAGCGGGATCCTGTCCATCCTCTGCACCAACGGGCGGCGCGGGTTGATTAGGATCTGAGATAGTTGGCCCCGCAGCTTTCTGGGCGTCAAGATTTGCCTGATCTGGTTTTTGAAGATCGGCAGCTTGTTGTTCCGCAGGCGCGGGTTTAGGTGCTGGTTTGATGGGGGCTAGCCATTGAACCAATCCCATGTAAAGAAAAAACAATCCACAGGTTACTATCAACCAACTGGTCAGGCGTCGATCCACGTCTTATTCTCGCTGGCAAGGGCATAGCGGCGAGATAAGAAAACCCCCCGCACTATTGACCATTTTTAAGGGGCAAAGGCATTTACGCTAGGCCGGCACCCGCTTTAAGAGCACATCATACCGAAAAAACTGCAGAGCGGATCCCCGATTGGCAGTATCTGCTCTGGTTAACTGGGTTGATTTTAGCGGCAATAGTGGCGAATCGGACGCGTTTGGAAGGTGAGTTACCGGTCGAGATAGACTTCGGTAGCCTCTTCTTTCAGTACCGGAACACTTCTGTTCTGGCTTGTTACGCGAGCTCTCAAGACCTGCAAACCTGCCTCGGCCCAGCGAACCGTGAAGCGATATTGAACCGCATCTTTAGCCTTCATCTCGGCAAGTGGAGCGAAAGTTAGTTGATTGTCATTCGCTTGGGCATCGACCGGTGCTTCAGGCCGCCCTACCAGTGTTGCTCCACGTGGCAGTTCCACGGATAGTTGTACTTGGCTATCCGCACGTGTGCCATTGTTAGCTACCTTGATGGTATAGGTCGTTTCACCATCGACTTCAATTGGATCGTTGTCATCATCGATGGCGAACGACAATTCGGATAAACCTTCTACTGCAACGGTTGTTTCCATCTTGCTCTGTTGGTCTAAGTCTGCGACCGCTTCAAAAATCAAAGACTGGTTTCCGATATCGACTGGGAGTACATCCAATTCAACATCAGCGGTCACTCCGGGAGGAAGTTCTTCAAGACTCCAGAGAACGGCATGACGCGATGCATCATACTGGCCCTTCTGGCCCGTGCCGTTGAACCGGAATCCCTTGGGTAGTTGAGCAACGAGATCAACGTTGGTTGCAGGAGCATTTCCTGTATTCTCAACTTTCAGAATAAAGCGAGCCTGGCGTTCAATGAATCGTCGAGTCGGGCCATCGATTACAGTTCGCAGTTGCGGAGATGCGACAGAGGTCTTGATTGTCTCGTTGGAAAACGTTTCGTCTTCTGATAGCAGTCGCAAGGCAATGGTGACATCGCCTGCTTCAACGGCCTGTAGTGGAAGCTTAATCGTTTGTGATTTGCCAGGAGGTAGGTCACCGATATCCGCCACGATTTGAGATCCAGCGGTGCACTTCAAAGCAGAGGGAATGTCGGCTTCAAGCATTACTTGTTCCGCGATGCCAGTTCCCTCGTTAGTGATTTGCAGCTGCACTGCAAATTGGTCGCTCAATAAGACTTGTTCGGCAATGTTGTGCTTGAGAGTTAGCTTGGGTTGTGTTGCAAGTGTCCTTACGCCCGCCACTGCTGCAAACGTCACACTCGCTACGCTTCCGATTTCACCCTCTTGTTCCGGAATTAGTTGAACTTGAATAACGCGTTCGTTGCCCGGTGGGAGGTCGCCCAAGTCCCAAACTAATGAGCCATTGGAGTCAGGTTGAGTTGGGGGTTGAGCATCAACAAATTTAGTTCCCAAGGGAACGCTATCGATCACTTGTACTTGACGTGCGGTCACGGCACCGCTGTTCTTCACGGTCAGTGTGAATGTTGATGGTCGTCCGATACGAACTTCTTCAGGTGCGCGCTTACTCAGTTGCAGTGATGGAGTCTGGGCTCCTTCGATCGTGCGTTCGCCTGGAGAGGCGGAGACGAGAGAGAGGTTTGTTGAGTTGAGGCTTGAGCTGGAGCGGCTGGATGAAAAACCATTTCGATTGGATGGGTCGCTCGATCCCATGGAGCTGCCCGGCAGCGTGTTGTTGGGTAGTGTGTTGTTGGAGCGGCCGCTGCTTGAGCTACTCGTTCCAAACGTCGCAATTGGGGAGCTGCTGGGCGGTAATGTGTTGGAATTGTCAGCTTGATTACGATCGGGAGTTGAATTTGGAATGGCTCGCGAGGTTGGTGGAAGCTCGCGATTTCCTGGAGCTGTTCCAAAGGAACCATTGTTGCTTGGAGTTGTGAGGGGTTGTGGAGACGCGGTTGCATTAGGTCTGCCTAGGTTGCCAGGAGATTGAGTTGCAGGATTGCCTAAGGTTGGCGGAGGTGGGTTTCCAAATCCAGCAGGTGGAGCATTGCTGCCGCGATTTCCGGGAAGGAGTGACGGTAGGCCGGCGGGTGGGTCGGCCAGGGTGCGAGGCTGTCGAGGATCTGTGTTGTTTGCAGCATTGTCTTGGCCGCCGTTGGCCGGGCTGCCGAGCAGTTGAGAAGGATCGAGGGCTTTCCCTACATCTCCAATAGCTTGTGAGGTTTTCTCGGCGACTTTTTTGAGGCCTTCGCCAGTTTGTGCAAGTGCTTTAGGAATGTTAGGAAGCTGAGCTACTTCAGCTACCGGTTCTGCAGCTCCAGGTGCCGAGTTTGGGGAAGTTGAAGGAAAGGGGGCTGCAGTGGCGTTGGGCGCAGGTTTTGTGAAAGGAAACGGAACCATCGCTGATTTAGGGGCGGTCGATTCCTCTGGCGACTCATCGTTGCCTCGAACAATATCCTGCTCTTGAGTTAATGCTTCGAGTGAACTCGCAAGCACAACTTGGTCATCCGTAGGAGGTGTTGCATCGCTCATTGATTCCGTAGGATTTGATTCCGGAGTTGAAGCGAGTGAGGCAGGAAGGGTCGGAAAACCCAGTGGCGGAAGTGCCGAAGCTGCTTCTGGTGCATCGGAGGATTTTACTGGTTTTTCCGTTGGTTTCCACGCAAGGGTTACTGGTGAGGCTTCTTCGGCAGCGATAGCCGGAGCAGTAGATGTACTGTCGATTTCATTACGTGAATCACGATGTGCGAGTGCAATCGCAGCCGCAACAAAGACGGTTGATAGGCCAACTACACCTAGTCTGACAGTCCATTTTCTCATGACCAAGACGTCCTTGTCCTGCGGTCAACCCAACTTTTCAAAGGAATCCATGACGCAGGATCCCTTGGCACCTAATCGATCCAACATTCATAGCAAAGAATTGTGGTGGGGACTAGGTCATTCTTAGGTGAAGGAGAAGCAGCTCTGAAAATGCTACCGTTTTCGCTAGGTGTTGATTGATAGCATTGCTAGGGCGAGGTTGAATTTTTAGGGATAGCTTTTAGTAGGTTGTCACGGAAGAGAAGGAATTCTCTATTGTCTGGCCTTTGTCGAATGCAAGTATTGATTTGATCTCGAGCGAGCGCTGGTTGATTTCCTTTTGCTAGAGCTTGGGCGTAGCTGAAGCGAATCTCTGCGTTGGTTGGGTTAAGTCGCACGGCGTTTTTAAGGCTATCAATTTCTTCTTTGACCTTACCCTGGCGGCGATAGTAGTCAGCTGCGATAAGTGGTTTCTGTCGATCTGTGTCCGGCAGCAGGGGAAGAGATTCACCGATGTTTCGCCAGAGGCTTTCTAGGATTGCTGGGTCTGGGGACTGGCGCTCGTAGTTGTTTGCTAGCTGAAGAAGTGTTGGGGCGTCGTTGGGGAGGAAGCCAGGTTCAGCGATGCGATTTCCAAATTGTGCAAGGGCGATGGGAAATATCATTTTGGCTTCAACGGGATCAGCTTGCATGGCCGTTCGAAAAGCTAAGAACGCAGTGTCTTTGCCTGGAAAGGTAAGAGCCGTAATGCCGACGGCGGTTAGTGTTTTCGGTTGGTTGAAAGCAAGTTGCGTCAAGCTTTTCACATGCAGTTCGGTCGCTTGATAATCAAAGTTGACGAAATCGAGTTCTGCTAGGCCACGGTGGGGTCGCCAATCGAGTGGCAGGTGGCGATGTGCTTTGTTCCAGCAATTCCAGGCATTGGAAAGTGCGAGGCTGGTGGCGGGATTGTTCAGCAGTGACTGAACCGTGAGGTTTTCGCGACGAGAACGATCGAAGTATTCGGCTCGAAGGAAGAGAGGTAGCGTGTTATCCCAGTAGGGTTTGCCTGCAGGTGTTGTGCTGTAGCGAATCCAACGATATTGATTGGTGTAGACGTTTGCCATGACCATATTGAGTTCACCATCGTCGGGATATTTCTTGAGAAGATCGTTGCCGCGATTAACGATCTGCTGGAGTTTTTCTTCTCCTTCGTCGGTCTCGAAATTCCAAGCTTTGGCAGATTGAAAGAGCGATTCGGTGGCAGCTCGAGGTAGGGTTGAGTAGGTGCCGAGTAGCAAGAGTCCTAGGGTGATGAGGGGGAAAACGATCGGGAGGTTTCGGCGAGTTGTGGTTTCCTCCTGACGCGACTTCGCTTTTTCCAATCGGCTTTTCCGCTTCGAACGGCTACGTCTTTTCTTCGTGAATAGATCGGCTCTAGCGAAGCCAATTCCGAGTAGCAAGCATGTTGGAAGGAAGATGCCAGGAAGCAGCAGTGAAAAGTCGACGAAGGATTGAAGGCCAACGCTTGTCAACAAAAATGTGAGAGCAAGGGCAAGGGCGTTTTGAGAGTGGTCGCCGTGTGACGATAAGAGCCGCTTGATAATCAAACCGATGGTCAAAATGGAGAAAGCCAAAAGAAGGCCACCTAGGATTCCCATATCCACCAGGGTCTGCCAGTAGAAGCTTTCGGCGTGATAGAACCATGTGTTAGATGGCTCGTTCTGAAATGGTAGATAGCTGTAGTGGAAATTTCCCATGCCTCCGCCAGTGAGCCAAATTGTGGCTAAGGTCGTGCGAGCGAATCGCCAAACAACCCAGCGAAGATCGGATTCAACGGCATCCCCTTCGGACATGGTTTCAAGTCGTTCTGTAACGGGTTCAACCTGATCGATCCAGACAAGAAGTCCAGCCGCTCCGGCAAGTACAAGTGCAACCAGAAAAAATCCCTCGCGCCGTCCGACACGAACAAGAGCTACGACTGCGAGCATCGCCAGGGCGACCACTGAGCTGAGGATACCACCTCGAGAAAGTGTGACCATGATGCCTACAAAGATAAGCACCATCACGCTGAGGATTGCGATCTTGCCCGAGGATATCTCAGCAGCAAAATCTTCGAACCGAACGCGAGCTTTCGACAGTAAGGTGGGAGTCGGGTAGCGATACTTGGGATCGCTATTTGAACTTTTTTCGGAATCGCGCAGGCTGAAGATTCCAACGCAAGCCGCTAGTCCAATGTTCAAGAATGTTGCGGCGCTGTTGCGAGAAACAAAGCTACCGAAGGCGGTGGGTTTCTGAATGTTGAGCAGTTGCCATTTGCCAGGCGAGATATCTTCGATGATCCCAATTGCGGCCATCGCTCCGGCATTAAGTGCGACAACGATCAAGGCTATGACGCTCCACTTTTCTGAAGTGCCAATGAAGAAGTAGCCTAGCCCGAAAGCAAGCATTGCCATTCCAATACCGGATGTTGCGGCCAGCGTATGGGCAGGGTCAACGCTGATGGTTCGGGAATTCCTAACAGCGATACGGTTTTGGGTTGGCTCTTTTGCTGAAGAGTTTTCTGGATTCGTTGGTAAGTTGGTTGGGTTGTTGGCGGAACTGTCGTCCGCGGATGTTAGAGGGGGAGCGGTGAAGCGGTCTTGGAGACTGATTGCGGGGAGCAGTTTCGCGAAAGGGGAATAGGGCAGGGGTGTTGCTTGGATGAGTGCTAGGGCTCCTAGGAGGGAGCCTGCCCAAAATAGCTTGTTAGCGTTTTGGGAGCTGGATAGTCCATGGCGGCCTAGTAGGGCTGCAACGGTGAGGGTTGTAAAAGTGGCAATACCCCCCAAGCTGATCCATAGATAGGCATTCCAGGTGGCACCTCCGTAGGGCCACGCGGCAGAAGCAACCCATAGGATTGCAACCGTTCGGGAGAGCGTCCCGAAGATGTCCTTTTTAAAGAGACTCAGATCCACGCTTAGGCCTAAAAAATCAGGGAAAACCATTAACTGTTAATTAAAAGCATACCCTGTAAATGCGATCTGAGCACTCTTCTGGGGGCTATATTAAGTCGTTAATCATAGAGCTAGAGGCAGAATTGGCAAACTCCTCAAGTACGGCAAAGGCTGAGCAACTGGTACTTTCACTAAACTCCCACACTATGGAATGGCGATTACAGACATAGCATCCGCTGCGCGGCCGGAGGTGTGCCAGCTGTTTATGGATGTTCGTCGTGGAAACCTGCTCTGCAGGGGGGAAGTATGCCAGACCAAAATTCGCACCTGATCCATCCAACTCGGCTAGAAAAGCTTAAAAAGATCGGCAATTCGGCCAAGCGTGCCGCTGCGTTGATGTTGTTGGCGACAGGTATGTCCGCCGGCGGTTGTTCAACACTAGGCAATCTAGAGCAAAATCTTAAGTACAACGACTCATTCAGCGAATGGGTCATTGGACAGAGAGATAGTGCCTGGGCTGCTAAAGCATGGCATTTGAGAAAACATCATTTCTGTAACGAGCGTTATCTGAAGGATTTCGCAGAAGGTTTCCGCGCCGGCTATGCTGATGTGGCTGGCGGATCAAACGGATGCACTCCAGCATTTCCCCCTCGACAGTATTGGGGATGGAAGTATCAGTCGCCCGAAGGGCAAGCACGAGTTGCTGCGTGGTTCTCCGGCTATCCGCACGGAGCGAGAGCCGCTGAGGAGGATGGAGTTGGCGGATGGTCGCAGCTTCAGATGTCTTCGACAACGTACAACGAGTATCACCAGGCTGGGGCGATTCCACAACAAACACAAATGTATCCACTCCCTGAGCTGAATCCGGGAGCTGCCTTTAGTTCTGGAGCGGTGGGGGGCCATGGAGCTGCTATTCCTCCGCTTCCTGGAACGCCTTCCGTTCAAGGTGCAATTGGCGATGCAATTCCTGGTGTAGGTGTTGCTCCGACATTGAATTCTCCAATTCAAAATCCATAACTTGCGAAGCACTTTGGGATTGCTGATCTTGGGTGGGGAAATTGAGCGTATCAACGAATAAGAAATACTGCAGCTAAAGGTGATTGCAGGGATTTGCAATTCCTAGCTGCACAAGAAGTTTCAAAGTAAATGCTGGACCCGACATGGACGTGAGGGAAGCGATGAGTAAGAAACAGATCGACGATGGGCAGTTTCTTCAAGTAGCGGAATGCTGGAAAGCGGTTAAACGCTTTGCAGCATTAGGTGTGATTGCCGTTGCTGGCCTAGCAACCGGCTGCACCGCTCTCACGACTCCGATAACTGGGGTTCCAGCGAGACGACTGCCGTCGCAATTCTTCGCGACCCCCAAAAATAATTTGGTTCCAATCGATATTTCCAGACTCACACAGGAACCTCCGCGTGAATATCTGTTGGATAAAGGTGATATCCTTGGAATTTACATCGAGCGAATTCTGCCTCCATCTGCTCCAGATCAGGTACCGCAGTTGCCGCCTGTGAATTTTCCAGATAAGGACAGTAAGCTGCCTCCATCATTGGGATATCCAGTTCCGATCGCGGAGGATGGCACGATTTCATTGCCCTCCATCAGGCCATTGAATGTTTCTGGAATGACGATTCAGCAAGTGCGAGAGTTGATTCGTCGAGCCTACTTCGATTCCAAGATTTTTAATGAAGCGACTTTGACCACATTGAACCCTATCGTGAGCCTCTTGCAAGAGCGTGAATACAACGTGATCGTTGTGCGAGAAGACCATGGTGGTGGCGGTGGGGTAGGTGGTGCAGGTGTCGGTGGTGGATACATCTCTGGTGGTAACGATGGTAGTGCATCGGGTAAAGCCATCAAAGTAAAGGCATATCAAAACGACGTGCTTCATGCCTTGATGCTCACGGGTGGCTTACCAAGTTTGAATGCCAAAAATGAAGTTCAAATTCTAAGAGCCAATCGTGCTGACCAGCGCAAGCGTGACGAATTCATCAGACAGTTTTACGCGACCTTCTATGGTGCGAACAGTTGCAACCCATGCGTTTGTCCGCCTCCACTTCCAGAAGATCCTTCCATAGTAAGAATTCCTTTGCGTCTGCCACCAGGTATCACGCCTAGTTTCAGGCCTGAGGATATTCTGCTCAATGAAGGCGACATCGTTTACATCGAATCGCGAGACAGGGAAGTTTTCTACACCGGTGGCTTGCTGCCTGGTGGTGAATGGAAGTTGCCACGTGATTATGACTTAGACGTCTTGGGAGCGATGGCACTCGCAGGCCGAGGGATTGGCGCTTCGAACGGTGGCCAGGGTGGAAACGCTTTGGGTGGTAATTTTGCGATGGGATTCGGTGGTGTTCCGCCGGGACGCTTGTACATTCTCCGCAAGACACCTTGCGACGGCCAGATTACGATCGAAGTTGACCTCGCCCGCGCTATCAATAATCCGCGTGAACGCCCGCTGATACAGCCTGGTGATATCCTCATCCTACAGTACAAGTGTGAAGAAGAAATCTTGAACTTCGGATTGGGCTCCTTCTTTACCTTCGGATTACAACAGTTAATTTCCAACAGTAACTAAGCTCACGCAAGCCGTAGGGAAAAGTCGGAAATCTATTAGCTCAAAGCAGAAAGGCGGCCTGAAAATGGTCGCCTTTCGCCGTTTCGGGGAGAGTGTTCCATTAGGATGGGCTTGAGGTTAAGATAGCGTTCGGCCGAGGAGTTCGAGATCAGGGAATTCTTCCGGCTTGTCCTACCCTTAAATCCCCATTGAGTATCCCACGTTTATCATTCTGGAGGATCGTTCAGCGATGTCCATCGAGTCCCCTTTGAATCAAGTTGCCGGTGCCGATTCCGAACAATCGTCGACAGGCCGTAGCCGTCGTACGTTTTTGAAAAACACCGGTTTAGTTACCGCAACTGGAGCGACTCTCACCAGCGCTGTACTGAGCGGACGAGCCGTGCATGCTTCGGCGGATGAGACGCTCAAGATCGGTTTGGTTGGCTGTGGTGGTCGTGGAACTGGCGCGGCTGCTGACGCTTTGCAAGCGGACGGTAATTCAAAGATTGTTGCTTTGGCCGACCTCTTTCCAGATCGATTGGAACAGTGCCGCAAGTTGCTTTCCCGTCAGTTCAAAGAGAGATTTAGCGCAACGGAAGAAACATGTTTCAGCGGTTTGGATGGATATAAGAAACTGATCGATAGCGGCGTGGATGTGGTTCTCCTCTGCTCTCCCCCTCACTTCCGTCCTGACCATCTCGAATATGCGGTCGGGGCAAACAAGCATGTGTTTTGCGAAAAGCCTGTAGCGACCGATCCTAAGGGTGTTCGCCGAGTTTTAGAAACATGCCGAATTGCGAAAGAGAAGAATCTCAATGTCGTGTCCGGTCTTTGCTGGAGATATGATTTTGGCGTCCGAGAAACCATGAAGCGAATCAAGGATGGCGCTATCGGCAAGATCATCTCCTCTCAAGAGGATTATCTAACGGGTACGCTGTGGCTGCGAAATCGTTTGCCCGATCAGTCCGATATCAGCTATCAGATGTTGAATTGGATGTACTACAAGTGGTTGTCGGGCGATCATATTGTCGAGCAGTTTATTCATAGCTTAGACAAGGCGTTGTGGTTGCACGACGATGAGCCGCCAGTTTCTGCTTATGGTGTTGGTGGACGTCAGGTTCGCAACACGGCAGAGTTTGGCGATGTCTACGATCACTTTAGCGTTGTTTACGAATGGAAAGATGGGACCCGTACCTTTGCGACCACTCGTCAAATGGCCGGTTGCTTTGGCGAAGTAGAAGATTACGTTTACGGTACCAAGGGAACTGCAAAAATCATCAATCACTCCATTTCTGGTGAGACGAACTGGAAGTACGAAGGCCCGACTCCGAGCATGTACAACCAGGAGCATAACGAATTGTTTGCTGCGATTCGTGCGGGTAAGACCATCAACAACGGTGTCTACATGAGCTACAGCACGTTGCTGGCGATTTTGGGTCGCGAAGTTGCTTACTCAGGCAAGCGAATCACTTGGGATGAGATCATGAACAGTCAGCAAGATTTGACTCCCAAGTCGTACGATGGTCCTGCCCCTGAGGTCGTTGTGCCAATGCCAGGCAAGTACCAATTTGCATAGTCATTGAAAATATTCAAAGAAGTTTTCAAAAGCCAGCGAGGCGGTTCGAGAGACGCCTCGCTGTTTTTTTGCGCTCGTAAAATGGTAAATGGTTATACACCGTCCATTGAGTCGCCACCGTTTCGTCGCAGGTCTCGCGTAGAGTGTTCAGGGAGGCTATTTGGATTGTGGTAGCTGGGCATCCATCTGTTTTAGTTGTCTCAGCAATTCCTCTCGTAGTTCAATGGACTTTTCGGTTTCAGTCGCTGCGAGATTGGTCGTCTCATAAGGATCTGACTTTAGGTTATAGAGTTCATCCTGGCCACCATAGTTAAGAATTAGTTTCCATTGGCCTTGTCTCAGGACACTGTAAGGTTGGGTCGCTCCGCGATAATGAGGGAAGTGCCAAATCAGATTTCGTTCTTGGATCGATGTTTGGTTTCCATGAAGCGTAGGAGCAAGACTTATTCCGTCGATATTTACCTCGCTGGGAAGTGGTAAGTGCGTGAGATCGCAGAGGGTTGGTAGCCAGTCGATCGAGGAGGTTGGAGTGTCAATGGTTGTACCCTGTGGAAAGAGTCCATCCGCTTGAAAAATCAATGGCACTCTGAGTCCACCTTCGTAGGGTGAACCCTTTCCATCTCGCAGTGGTGCGTTATCGGTGGGTGAACCGTTCTGATCGAGACCGCCATTATCGGATGTGAAGACGAATACTGTGGGACGTCCAAAGTTCATTTCCGATATCGCTTTTCTTAACTTACCGACACCATCGTCGACGGTTTGTACGAGTGCAGCATATTTAGCTTGCTGAATCGTCTTACCTTCACGGGAATACTTTTTGGTCAATTCGGCAGGTGCCTCGATCGGTGTGTGAACGGCATAGTGATTGAGTTGGATGTAAAAAGGTTCATCCTTCCATCGCTGCATCAGGGCAATCGCTTCATCGACTTCGCGGTCCGTTAGAAATTCATTGGGCTTACGTGACTCGATTCCTGGGATGCCTTGTTGAAGCATCCTGTTTTTGGATTTCGGAAGTTGAAACGGATCGAAGTATGTAGGAGGTTGTCCGTAATCGCATCCTCCGATGTTGATTTCGTAACCTTGATGTTCTGGGTACCAGGGATCGTCACCAAGATGCCATTTGCCGATATGGGCCGTGTGATAGCCGGCGGCTTTTAAAATTTCCCCGACGGTGACTTCTGAGAGCGGAAGGTAGAAAGGATTTACGGGAGTTCTGAATGGCCTCTGAGGATTGTCTTCGTAGCTACCTCTGGCGACATCGGGTGAAGTGTCAGAGGGTCTTTGGAATCGTGCGCGAATCCAATCGGTGATACCTAATCGCGCTGGATATCGCCCTGTGATCCAGGCGGCTCGTGTGGGGCTGCAAATCGCTGCGGCTGCATAAGCTGATGTCGCTCGCACACCTTGGCTTGCAAGTCGATCAAGATTCGGTGTTTGAATATATGTGCCACCGTAACATCCAAGGTCCTGCACACCCAAATCATCAACCATGATCACGACGAAGTTGGGACGATCATCGAACTCACCTTGTCGAGCTTGGACCGCCGAAGCATTGAGTTTCGATAGAAGTAAAGTAATTATCGCGATTAGGAAAGGAGACGGTAGTGTCTGTGAATTCCGCATTGTTGTTGTTCATTTCAAAAGTGTTCGGGAACATTACGATCGTAAATTGGAACAAAATCCTTGAGAGTTGAAAACAAAGGACCATGAAACATTACGTTGTGCGCGACGCGCGAAAGAAAATTGCTAGATCCGTTTACGCCGTTTGTAACGACTCTCCCGATAAAGTGTGGTTTTGGGCAGCTCTAAAGGAAACAACTGAGACGCTTTGCTGGTAGAAAAGGTATCAGCAACTATAATGTTTACGAGATCAAGGACATATCGCGAAAATGATTGAAGTCGACAGCAGAAATCTTAATGGCGGATGAAAATGCAAGAAGCGGTATCCAGCGAACGTACCAAAAATGCTGTTAGATTAACTCCAGAGAATCAGTGGGATGTGATTGCTTTGGTGCTTCCCCTGGCTGGAGTGTTTCCGCTACTAATCTTACAAGCCGCCCATATGTGGGAAAAACCACATCTTCAGTTTTTCCCGATAGCAATAGGTGTGGTAGCTTGGTTAGCGTTTCGTCAGATTCCTTCTGATAAAAAATTGGCTGTCGGTAATCGTCTTAGGGTTTCGATTGTCCTAGCGGGAATTTCATTTGGTATAGCGGTTGCTTCTATCTGGCTTTACTCTCCGTGGCTAGCTTACATCACGCTGATAACAACTTTCTTATCATGGAGTTTGACGCGTCTAAGTGAAACTTCATGGACTCGAATTGTGGCGATGGCCACCGTCTTGGTATCTACGATTCCGCTTCCCTTGAATCAGGATAGGAAATTAGTTGCTGAACTTCAGAACCTCTCATCGAAGGCTTGCAGCAATGCTTTAGATGGACTACGGATTCCCAATCTACTTCAAGGAAATATTCTGCAGATTGAAGGACATTCATTATTTGTTGAGGAAGCTTGTAGCGGTGTTACCAGTCTTTACTCGCTGATTTCACTGGGGCTACTCTTAGCTTTGTTTCAAAGTCGGAGTTTTGCCGTTGGAGTTATAACATTGATACTAACGCCATTTCTGGCGTTATTGACCAATTTGATGCGACTGCTTGCTATTGCCCTAGGCTTTCACTGGTTCAATATCGATTTGTCCACGGGATTTCTTCATACCTTACTCGGAGGCGCGGTATTCCTGCTTGGTGCGATAGCTTTGTTCTCAGTTGACATTTTCCTCTCGACACTATTCTCAACGATTCCGAAAGTTAGATCGGAAAGATCGATCTTCAGAAGGATATACAATACGCTTGTCGGTTGGCCAGGGATTCGTTTCGCAGACGCGCTTCCCATTGTTGGTGAAAATGGTGAAGTGGAGGTGAGTGTTCACGATACTCCAAGTAGATTGATTTTTAGCACCTCCTCATGGATACCTTACGTTGCCATAGCCTACTGTCTACTAATGGTACCGGCAGCGGTAGCCACCTTGAACGAATACCAAATGAACGAACAGATGTTTGGAAATCCTAGCGTTTCAGAGGATGTAGCTGCAAAGTTCCCTGGAGAAAACGATTTACCGTTAGAAATCGGGGCGGGATGGCAACGGATAGGTTATCGAATCGAAAAACGTGAAACCCAAAACATGAATGGGCAGTATTCGCACATCTGGGTTTTTCGTAAGGGTGAACAGTCAATCATTCTTTCCTTGGATTTCGCCTTCAGGGGATGGCATAGTCTACAGACATGCTACACGATGGCAGGTTGGCAGCAACTCTCAAGCGAGGTTGGAAGACGAAACGAAGCTGAGCCTTGGCCTTGGCTCGAATGCGGCTTAGTCAATGAGTTGGGACTGCGCGGGCATCTTTGGTACTCGCTCTATGAAGAGAAGGGAACGCCCTATTTATCGGATATGACCGGACCGGAGTTTCAGCGTCGTATGGATCGTAATCTGTGGAAATTCTGGAGCAAGCGAGCGAATGCTATTTTTCCTGTCACTTATCAATATCAGCTTTTTATCGAATCTGGACCGTTGTTGAGTGATAGCGAGATGCAAGAGTTACGACAATTGTTTCTGGAAACACGGGAGATAATTCGACAGAAGAGTCTGCCTATTCTTGAGACGATGAGGAAGTAATTGCCATGATAGCTGCATTCATCGAATTCTTTCGAACACTGTTTACCGAACCCTTCAAATTCTTTATTCAACTCTGGGAGACGCTAGAGGGTTGGTTGTCCTCGAGGGGATGGAGGAAACTGGGGCTCTCACTGATCCCACTACTGATTATGTCCGGTCTGCTAATCCCAGTTCTTCTGGGGCGGTTTCAAGACAAGCAGCAACTCACGGCATGGTACGCTCGACTATTTGCAGAAGAGGTTGAAAAGTCAGAGGCTTTCGAGGAAAGTGGCAAATCGTCTGAGAGTCGGATCACGGAAGGAAAGGGAATGGAGCTTGCCGAAATCGCATCGCGAAGGTTGCTTCAGTTACAGCCGGGTAACGAAAAGGCTCGTTACTACGTCGCGCAAGGGATGGCTAGACGCGGTCAGACGAATCATGCTCGTGTGATCTTCAGCGAACTGGCGCCAGAAAAATCTTCCGGTTACCCGCCGGCTCATGCTTGGCTAGTGCAGGACATGCTTAATCGTGCCGAACAATCCAAGCAGCCTCCTCCGCGAAATTTACTCAAGCATCATTTGCAGTCCGCTACAAGGTCCGAAGATTCGACAGCTCAGTTGTTTTCATTGTATGCTGCGGTGCTTGAAAGTGAGGGTAAAAAGGATGAAGCGATAATCCAGATGAATCGGGCTGCTCAGAAAGATTCAAAGCTATGGTTGGAGTTGGCCGCATTGTGTCGTCGAAGCGGAAAAGAAGATCAAGTCGAAATCGCTGCCAAAAATGCCCTTCAGTACAGCCTGGAACAGCTCAACAAAACAGATGATTCAACACCCTTTGAACAAGTAGAACTAATTCGCGCGCAAGTTGCGGCCGGTTACAGTTTCAGCGGTGATTTTGATAAGGCGATCGAAGTTCTTAAGCAAGGTTTAAGGCAGGATAAAAAGTGTGAGATTTTGCGACAAGCCCTCTCAAATGCCTACCTGTTGAGATATCAGCGAGATCTACAACGTACCAAGGATCCGAGCAAAGTTAGTCTGAACGATCTTGAAGAAGCAATGGGGTGGAATCCTGCCAACACGGTAGTCGCCGATCTAATTTCGCAGTTGATGGTATTTCAAACAGAAAAGCGTCAGCAGATCGGGGAAATGCTGCGAAAGCAAATCGCATCGGGTGGAGCCTCTGCAATCACACACATCATGCTAGCCAATGAAGCGATCATCGATTCTAAAATCGATGATGCTCTTCCCCATCTCGAAGTTGCTTACAAACATAATTCCAAAGCCCTCAATATTCTCAATAACTTGTCTTTGGCCCTAGCATTGTCGTCGAATCCTGATGTCAAAAGAGCGGAGGATTTGATTGATGAAGCGATCAAGATCGCAGGTGAGTCTCCGGAAATTCTCGACACGAAAGGACAGATTCTTACTGTCGCAGGCAAGGATATAGACGCGATTCGATGTTACGAACGAGCGATCGATTTGACTCCAAACCGTATTCGAACTCGCGAACGTTTAGCCGCATTGTATGAACGCGTTGGGATGAAAGAACTCGTTCCACCACAGATCGCTGCAATTGAAAGAATCAAGGAAGAGATGAGGCTTGCAGTCGAGAGGAAAGAAGCCCAGCTAAAACGCGAAGAGATGGCTAAAGCTGCGTTGAAAAGAAAGCCGCTTGCTCCTCGCTGCCAGCCTCCTGAATTTAATTCTGGTGGGCCGCCAGTTCCGCCGGGAGTAAAGTGATCGAGGAACGCTGCGAAAGAAGAATAAGTCTTTCAGCGATGCGATTCGAAACGCGACTTCAATTTGAGGCAGTGCTTTTCAAGCAGATTCCAGCTCAAAAGCGCCAACCCGAAAGTGATCGTCGACATCGTAGCGATGTAGATCAATCGCCCTGCCAGTAATGAGCCTACCGAGTCAGCGATGATCCCTGCTGTGAGCCACGGAGCAAGCAACGGTATCAAGGGGGCCTGGAAAACATACATGGCATAACTGTACTTGCCGAACATCCGCAAGATCTTATTCCCCCAAATCCCCTGCGCCCATGATTTTGATGACGATGTCGCTGCCAACGCGACAACACCGCCAAACATGAGTGCAAAGGTAGAATGCGGTATCGTTTTGATACGCAGTTCCGGTGAAAGTAGTGATGGAAGTGACAAGGCAAGGCCAAGCCAGAAGGCACACCAAGCTATTTGTCTTGTTCTCGCAACTCCACCCGGCCCCCGGAGCAGCAGCGCGAACAATGCTCCAACGAGTAACGCATCGCAGCGAAACCAAGTTGCAACATCGACGACTACGCCCGGCTCGGACAGAACGCTTAATCCAACACGCGCTAATGCTGCACTAGCAGCCAAGCCAATCGCGAGGATACATGCTTGCTTGCGGGTACAAAGGAAGATCACCAGCGGCCAAAAGAAATAGAAATGTTCTTCAACGGCAAGCGACCAAAAGTGATCCAATGCACCGAAGCACCAAGTACCTCGAATACTCATCAAGATATTGCTGCAGTAAGTCCATAACCAAGCTTGTTGCTCTCTAGGTGCATCAAAAGCCGTGGGGAGATTTGTTACTGCGGGAAGTAGCAAAAGGAATAAAGCCAAGCTGCCAAAATAAAGAGGGAAGATTCTTAGGCTGCGTCGAGCATAAAAATTTCGAAAGTAGTGAGGATCAATGTTCTTTGCGTCATACAAAATACCAGTGATCAAAAAGCCTGACAGCACAAAGAACAAATCGACTCCACGATTGCCTAAATGTAGGAGGTGCTGCAAGGTTTCACCCGCAACCGATGGATCGTCGGGGCCAAGCCGAAACCGATAAAAAGTGACTGCTAAAATAGCGATTCCGCGAAGCGCATCGAGGGCTGGAATGTGTCCACCCTTGAAGTCTGTTTCGCCCCGCTTTGGATCTGCCTTCGGCGAGGGGGTAGGAACGGATGTGTCCGCTTCGACATTCCAAGAACGGAACGACTCTTCAAGCGATACTGATTTGGAGGCTATTTCTGGCGTAGTTAAAGTCATACTGGGTAAATATCTCGTCCCCCAATCTGCTTGCGTGACTGTGGCGGACTTTTGCGTAAAACCAGAGGAGATCGCCACCGAGAGTACCGACTGTAACGGTAGTAACGGGCTATGTTGGACAGAGGGGCGGTAAAGGTCGCCTCTGCCGCGCAGCTTTACAAAAGGAATCTGATTCCGTAATGCATCAGGACCGATAAAGGATAGGTTGAGAAGCGCCTTTATTCATTTCAATTGAAATGTTGAAGGAACGTTACAGGACTATGCCTTTCTTGGCGGCCGCCTATGCATCGCATCGCAATCAATCCATTCCACCGAGTTCCGGCTCACAAGTCGTATCAGCCCGTCAGGATGAGCGTCGCTGCAGGATTCGCCATCTTACTTGTATGCCAGCTATCGGTAGTTCAAGGCGATGAAGAGTCGAATTCCAAAGAGGCTCAAGTTTCGACGATTCAACGCATACCACCACTACCTGGTATGAAAGAGAGTCCGGTTATTGCCGCGATCGCCCTTAATCCTAGCTTAGAGCAAGTTGCGGTAGCCGGTGACGATCATTCGATTCGATTGATCAAGCAAAAAGAAAATCAAATTGAGACGGTTCTGCGCGGACATAAAGGTTGGATACAGTGCCTGGAGTACTCGCTGGATCAAAACCTACTTGTATCTGGTGGTAACGATGGCGAGGTTTGGTTGTGGCAACAAGAGATAGGGTGGAAAGGCAAGTCAATCGCCCGCACTGCAAATGCGATCACAGCCATTGCCATACATCCCACGAGCGAGTTAATCGCAATTGCCGCATTCGATGAACAGCCTTTTGTCATCGACAGAAATGGAAATGTCAAAGCTCGTCTAAAAAACGCAAGCACAGACACTCGATGTCTATTGTTCTCTAACGATGGAAGCTTGTTAGCGGCAGGCGGAAGAGACGGATATTTGAGATTGTGGGATGTGGCTGGAAAATCGCTCCCCGAGAGCAAGCCAAAACTGGAAGCTAAGATGCATTCGAGAAGGATTCATGCCTTGGCATTCTCACAGGATAACTCGTTGATCTATTCCGCTGGTGAGGATCGAGTCTTAGTTCAATATGATCTATACGCCAAAGAAGAGCGAGCAAGAGTCGCACTTACAGGGATGAAGGCTCTTGCACTGACGTTAATTTCCGACCAATTTGTGGCCGTAGGTGGTGCAGATAATACGATTCGAATTGTTGATCTCAAAGAGAAGAGTGAGTGCAGCAGATTGGCTGGCCATCAAGGTTCGGTCGTTACTCTTCGGCGATCCGGAGATGATTTGATTTCAGGAAGTTTTGACACGACGATCCGACGTTGGTCGATCTCGCAGGCATTGAAGACGCGAGAAATCGACGTGATACCAATCAGTAAAAAGCCGGGTACGGAGGCACCATTACCCACGCGGTAATGGACTAGGAGCGACAGCATGGCATGGAATCGCCGGCGTAATAGCGACAGTGGTAAGAGCAAAATCGACTCCAAGCGAGCAGCAGTTTCGCAGTCATTGAAAGATGATCTTGCAAAATCTCGCCACAGCCGAGTTCATCGATTGGAAGTCATGGAGGCTCGCTCCCTCATGGCCGCCGATACTATCTGGGTTGGTGGCGTATACTTCGAGGAAGACTCAGGAGGCGACTACCACGGCGATATTTTTCAGGTGACCTTTGAAGGTGGTGCCGCAGGTACAACTCTGACAAGGCTCGTTATCGATGGTGATCAGAATGCCAAAGGCTACGGTGTCGGCGATCTGATATTCGATACGCTCGATACCGGCTATGGCTCAGATCATTCCTACGGCTTCAAAATCATTGAACTGAAAACGGCGGACCCGAAAGCGACCGTAATTGCAACTGTTGAAGATGGCTCAACTCGACTCGTTCTCGATTTCCAGAATTTCCGTAGTGGGGATAAGTTAACCTTCGAGATCGATGTCGATGAGATTCAGCAGTACGATCCGAACGAGAAAAACCTCAGTGTTATCAACGAAGGCATCGACCCGATTACCTCCGGAGTTGAATTCCAAGGCTCGATGTTTGAGGCATTCTTCAGCGCCCCTCATTACGTCGGTGCCACCGCCAAGACTACGTTCTTCAATCGTTACGATTCTCTTTTGGTAGGTAGCAATCTTGACCTTCCCGAAGATAATTTCCAAGGTAAACGTGATAGATCAACCGGAGCGGTCGCTACCACGATCCAGCAACCATTGCCTGTGACGATAGCTGGTAAGGTATTCGTGGATAATGATCTTAATCTGCTACAGAGCACAACCGAGAAGGGAATCTCTGGTGTTCGATTAGATCTTTACAAGAAAGCAACCGACGGCACGTTTCAATCGACGGGCTTTTGGACGGTCACGGATAGCCTAGGACGATACAAGTTCGGTGCAGAACTGAAATTGCTTCCGGCTGTGTATCAAATTAGGCAAACGCAACCAGATGGCTATTTCAGCGTTGGGGCTATACCTGGTCGGATCGCAGAACAGCCAAATAGTGTTTCAACCGGTGAGGTCGTCGCCGGAAATCTTGACTGGTTAACGGAAATCGATATTCCCAAAGGTGATCTCAACGCTATCGATCTTAATTTCGCTGAAGCGGAACCAGCGGAGTTGAGTGGTTTCGTCTATGTCGATACCAACAACGATGGTATCAAACAAAGCTCAGAACAGGGAATCGCCGGAGTAACAATCCGACTTGAGCCTCTCAGTTCGAATGCATCCCAAGTTCGAACGATGGTGACCGATGCCAGTGGTCGCTACGTATTCACAGGCTTGATGTATGGTAGTTATCGAGTCGTCGAATCGGTTCAACCGACAGCTTATCTTGATGGGAAAGAATCGGTAGGAACGGTTGACGGTAAGGTGATCGGTAGTGCTACGGTAAATGATGCGATAACAAATATCGCGTTACTCGGCGCATCGATAGGTAGAGAATATAATTTCGGTGAAATACTTGGCGCTGAAATATCAGGTAAGGTTTTCTACGACAAAAATAACGACGGTCGGTTTCAGTCGGCTACCGAAACCGGAATCGCTGGTGCGGTTATAAAACTTCTTGATGAGTCGGGTAACGTAGTCGGAACCATTAACAGCGATGTGCAAGGCAATTACCGATTCACCAATCTACAACCTGGAACCTATTCCATTACGGAAGTTACTCCCAACGGCTACCTAGATGGAAAAGACGAAGTCGGAACGATTAATGGTGCAGTAAATGGAACGCTGGAGCAATCAGATCGTTTCGGAAACATCGTTCTCGCTGCAGGTAACAAGGGGATAAATTACAATTTCGGGGAAATCCTTCCTGGTCGAATCGCCGGTAAAGTATGGGTTGATTCCGATCAGAATGGTAAGAAGGACCCTGCAGAACGAATTCTAAGTGGCGTCAAGGTAGAATTGCTTGATGAGTTCGGGAAGGTTATTGCAACAACGACGACGGACTCCACCGGTCGCTACGTTTTCGATTCACTTCCACCTGGAAAATATCAGGTTCGAGAAATTCAGCCGTCAGGTTATTTTCAAGGAGGTCAACTCGCACCTCCCAATAATGGTAATGCAACCAACCAAGATTTGGTCAGCGATATCGTTGTTGGAAGCGGCGAGCAGATAGATAACGTCGATTTCTATGAAATACCACCGGCTAAGATCTCTGGTTATGTCTTCCAAGATGGTGAGCCTCTTGTAACTTCCGATGGTAAGTTGCCTGCTAACTTGAGCGACTATCGTGATGGGAAGCGGACGAGCGATGACCTCTACTTAGCGGGTGTTCGTATCGAGTTGAGAAAAGCAGATGGGACGAAACTCGATTCGGCAGACGTCTTACCCGGTTTTTATTCGTCTGGTGAGTTCTCTGTCCTTACCAATGTAAGTGGCTTCTATGAATTCGCCGGTCTGCGTCCCGGAAAATACACTCTTTATGAGATTCAGCCGCAAGGCTATGAAGATGGTTTGGATACCGCCGGATCAACGGGGGGTATTGCTGTAAATCGCGATGGGATGCTAACGCTACAACAACAGCAGTCGGTGGCATTGCTTAATGCGAGCCCATTAACCATCACCAACTACGATGCGATCATCGGGGTAGCGGCTATTGGCGAGGTTGAATCAATAGAGAACAATTTCAGCGAAGTGGTCGTGAAAGGAAAGCCTATTCCTCCGGTTCCACCGATTCAAAATCCCAAGCCGAATCCCGAGCCACCTATCTTTTCACCATTTAAATTCCCTGCTCCACCACCTCCGTTGCTCGCAGCGCCTTGGGTACTGACAACGTTACCACCTGATCCAGGCCCAGGACACGATGTTGGATATACGTGGCATTTGAGCGTGATCAACGCTGGTTACCCGCGCGGTGATCGACCTGAGCTCGAAGTGAACCGACAACTTGCGCAGAGATTCAGCCGTCGATTGAATCTGGATTCTTGGGTGATTCAGGGACTGAATGATGCGACAATGATGATCGTCTCAAAAGACGATCGTCCACCGATGCGAAAGAGCGGTTTCGATGTCGATGATGCTAAGATACTCGCAGGCGACTTCAATGGAGATGGAACCGATGAAACGGCTCTCTATCTAGAAGGCGAATGGTTGCTGGATACCAACGGCAATGGTCGCTGGGATCGCGGTGATCTTTGGTTGCGCTTAGGCGAAAAGGGTGACTACCCCGTCGTCGGTGACTGGGATAATGACGGAAAGGATGACGTTGGTATCTTCGGGCCTCAGTGGCGTGGTGACCGACGAGCCTTGGCTGCCGAAGTTGGCCTGCCAACGCGAACCAATCCAAATCACGATAAGCCACAGAATCCTCCACCCGATGAGAATGAAGCGACCGATGGCAAACGCCTTATGCAACGTACGGCCAATGCGATCCCGCGTGCTGATAACATCGATCACGTGTTCCGTTTCGGTTACGCACCAGATACGGCGGTAGCGGGCGACTGGAACGGAGATGGAATCAGTAAGATTGGTATTTACCGAAACGGCTTGTGGATTCTGGATGAAGATGGTGATGGTCAGTTTACACGAAAAGATAAATCGATTTCCTTCGGTCAGGCAGGTGATCAACCGCTGGTAGGCGACTTCGATGGTGATGGCATCGATGAGTTGGCGATACAGCGTGGAAATCAAGTCATTGTCGACAGCAATCACAATGGTGCGATTGATGCAACTGACATGGTCTTCGAATTGCAGGGATTGGAGTCCAGCAAAGCCGTTGTTGCAGTGGGTGATTTCGATGGAGATGGCAAGGATGAGCCAGCTGTCCATCGAAAAGAGGATATCAAGCTGCCACTTGAGACAAAACGTGTAGCGAGTTGATCACGACCAAAGGTGTTAACTTCGAGTTCCGATCTGCTCAGAGGTTTTTGAAATAAAAGAACTCCGAGTAGGGTTCCCACGAGTCGTGCATCTCACGGACTTCGCCTGTTTTTTGAAAGCCGAACTTTTCGAAAAAACGATGGGCTCGCGCGAATCGTGTATCGCTCCAAAATTCAATCCGCTTTGCACCTCTGGAAATGGCATAATCAATGGCCCACTGCATGAGGAGGTGGCCTACGGGCGTGACCCCACGATAACGCGCATCGACGTAAAGACGTCGAAAAGTGAAGAGCCCCGAATCGACGTCCACCGGCAGGCAAGCATGAGAACCGACGATATTATTCTCATGCTCGATAACGACGATTAAGCCTCCCTCATTCGAATAGCTTTCGGGAACCTCAAGCAAGTCAGCGTCATATCCTTCGAGGCATATTTTGTCACCGTATTCACGATATACGGTATCGATCAAGCGAATTAGACCTTCAGAGTCGGCGCGTCGCGCTTCGCGAACATGAAACGGGTCGCTATCGCTAACAAAGTCTCTGCCACTCGGTTTCATTTTTCACCTTGTTGATAACTTCCAGCGGGAGTCAGTCCAGATGTTTGCGAAGTTGGTAGCTAGTGCTTCCTCTTTGGCGGAGCAATTCCTGACTTGGCCCCGATTGTCATCATAAAAAGCTGTTAGGCAAGTCGAGAAACCGCTAGGGGCTGTCTTTTGTAGAAGGTTCCCCGCCATAGGCTACGCTTACCATTCAGAAGGGATTCAAGAGTAACGACCTTGAACTCGGTCGTACTGGAATTTTTAAAAGTGCCGTCAGAATCACACCCACTTGTAAGTCCTGTGCCAAAGTAGGATCATCGTGATGGTTTCTGTGGTATTGATAAGTAAGTCAGCAATCTAATCGATGGGGAAGCTGGAGTATGGGCGCCAAGAAAGTCTTGATGCTGGTCGGTGATTTCGTAGAGGATTACGAAGTGATGGTTCCCTTTCAGATGTTGCTCATGGTTGGGCACCATTGCGACGCAGTATGTCCCGGGAAGAAAACCGGCGATAGCGTCGCTACCGCAATCCATGATTTCGAGGGCCATCAGACCTATAGCGAAAAACCGGGGCATCGTTTTCGTATCAACGCTGATTTCGAAAACGTTGATGTCTCGAAGTATGATGCATTGGTAATTCCCGGTGGGCGTGCACCTGAGTATTTGCGACTTGATAATCGCGTTCTAGAGATCGTGAAACATTTTGCAACTGCCGGCAAACCGATTGCAGCGATCTGCCATGGGCCGCAAATATTGGCTGCTGCAGGAGTGTTGCAAGGGAAGCAGTGCAGTTGCTATCCGGCCGTGCGTTATGAGGTAACCTCCGGTGGTGGCAGTTACATGGAGCCATCAGCGGGGTTTGATTCTGCGCATGTCGATGGCAACCTAGTAACAGCTCCCGCTTGGCCCGCTCACCCCGCTTGGATTGCCGCGTTTCTTAAATTGCTAGGAACGCGTATCGAACTGTGAGCCATCGGTCGTTTCAATTCGTTAAGTTTTGGAGAGTCAGCGATGGATGTTAAGGTGAACACTGCGAGACTCGCAGGACGACGCCATGTACATTTCGACTCGATCGATGATTTGCTCGCTGAAATCGATCGCATTGAGTCATCCGAGAAAGATGGCACTCTTGAGACTCTAGGGAATTGGTCTGCTGGTCAGATCCTCGGTCATCTCGCTTCTTGGATAGAGTACGGTTATCAGGGCTATCCGATGAAAGCTCCACCGTGGGTTATGCGGCTGATTTTGAAATGGATGCTCAAATGGTCTTTGCGCAAGGGAATGCCAGCGGGAATGAAGATTCCGGGTGTTAAGGAAGGAACTTATGGAACCGAAGAGCAGAGTGTCTCGGTAGGAGCAAAGCGATTGAGAGAAGCGTTGTCTCGACTCAAACTTGGTGAACGCTGTCCTTACGAAAGCCCATCCTTCGGACCTATGTCTCACAAGGATAGGATCGCATTAAACCTGCGTCATGCTGAGTTGCATTTAGGATTCATTCGGTACTGAGACTGCTTGAAAAATGGATAGAAAGATGTCGAGTTGATTAGGCTGTGCTACACGAAAAATCGCCACAAAGCGATCGATGGAAAATGGAATGGCTTGAAGTAAAGTGGACCTGGCCAGTAACTTAGAAAATGTTGTCTTCCTTCAACTTGGATGGGTTGAGAAAAAATGTTTCGACGAGTGAATCTATATCTCTGCATGTACGTTCTTGGTTTTTGTGTAGCACAACTAGCGAATGCTCAATCCTTTCCTCTGGTGCCAGAAGAGAAGATTCGTCGCATCGATGCAATTCATACGGAAGAACGAATTGCGATCGATGGCAAGTTAAATGAGGCAAGTTGGAAATCGGCAAAGCCTTCTCCAGCTTTCGTCGATCTGATTTCTGGAGAGGCGACAAAGTACAATACGCAGGTGCGGGTTCTTTGGGATGAAGAGAATCTCTATGTTGGTTATGTCATCGAAGAACCGAACGTAAAGGGACGGTTCACAGAGAGAGATAGTCCGATTTACGAAGATAACGATGTTGAACTTTTCATCGCTGGCGAAAACGCATACTACGAATTTGAAATCAATTCGCTTGGGACGATCTATGAAGGTTTGTTTGTTTGGCAGAGCGATTATGAGAAAAGTGGTTTATCGAAACTCGCTTCTCTCGATCGCGCTGATAAAAAACTCCGCTGTCAGGAATTTAACGGTGTGGGTTTTACAAGTCATCCACGGGGGAAGCGATGGGCGTTTCTGGGCTGGGATTTTCCCGAGGCAAAGACCGCAGTTGCCGTGCAAGGGACGCTCAATATGCCTGACGATGTCGATCAAGGTTGGACAGTGGAGCTGGCATTTCCGTGGAAACATATGAGTGTCCTGAACTATGCTAAGCCGCGTTCGCTTCCCCCCAAGTTTGGAGATGTGTGGCGGATGGACTTTTCAAGATTCAATCAATACAAAACGGACAAGCCTGCGAAGGATTCGGGTGGATGGACATTAAGCCATCATGGTATTTGGGATTCGCATATTCCCGAATGTTTTCCGTACGTAACCTTTGTGGACGCAAAGAAGAATTGAGTCTCAAATTCTCTGCACGTGCTAAATCGATTTGAGCTTATCAGGGGGAAGGTCACGATGAGCCACTAGCAGGATGAACCGGCTGGGCTGGATGATCGAAGCGGTCCAACCTAGCTTGTTCGTCTAACGCAGTATGCAAAGTTGATCGAGTTTTTTCTTGAATCGGAACTTCATCACCCCCCTTTGGGAGATGCTGCAGTGGATGGTAGCAGGAAAAAAATGGAATAGCATGTAAAAAGCTGCCGCAGAAGGTATCATGAGGGCGGTTGAAATTCCTCAACCAACGCTTTTACGGCATGTCGAAAACTCCGCTTGAATACCCACCCAGGTCAGCCTTTCTAGAATCGACTTTTCTTTTCATAGGCTTTGCTTGTTCAATGGGTTTTCAGAGCGTCCGCACGCGTTATGGTTCGCGGCGGTTCGATTCATTAATTGTATTGCACTGATTCGTAAGTATTGAAAGGATCTTTTGTATGCCAAAGACAACACGTCGTGGTTTTCTAGGAACGACTTCGATGGCCGGTTTCGGCTATTTCGTCGCAGCCGGTAATCAACAGGCTTGGAGCAACTCTGCCCTAGAAAGAATGAACGTTGCTAGTATCGGCGTTGGTGGTAAAGGGGGAAGCGATTCCGATAATGCTGCTGAGTTTGGAACTCCGATTGCGATTTGCGACGTCGACCGAAACACTTTGGAAGCTAAAGGAAATTCGGCGAAGTTCAAAGATGCAGAACGATTCACCGACTATCGTGAACTCTTTGCGAAGCACGGCAAGAACATCGACATCTGCACTGTTAGCACGCCGGACCACATGCACGCTCCTGTGACCTTGGAAGCGATGCGATTAGGTATCAGCTGCTACACACAAAAGCCGCTGACCCGTACCATTTATGAAGCTCGCTTGTTGGCGCAAGTTGCCAAGGAAACGGGCGTATGCACCCAGATGGGTAATCAAGGTACAGCATTGAATTCTTCTCGCGAAGCGATCGCGCAAATTCAATCAGGTGTATTGGGCACGCTGAAGGAAGTTTACGCTTGGTCCAACCGTCCTGTATGGGCACAGGGACCAAACCGCCGCATGGACCTCAAGAAGTTCGAAGAGCAGGCAATCGCAGAAGTCAAGGGTGATGAGCCAGACGCTAAGCCCGAAGAAATCGCTGAATTGGTAAAGAAACTTGTTGCCAAGAAGAAGGAAGAGATTGGGCGAGCACTTGAGCGACTTGATTGGAAGAGTTGGCTTGGCGTAGCACCTCCTCGCGAATTCTGGCCAGGTATTTATCATTCGTTCCAACACCGTGGGTGGTGGGATTTTGGAACCGGTGCTTTGGGTGATATGGCTTGCCATCAGTTGACGGTGCCATTCGCATCATGCGAACTGCGAGATCCGGTATCTGTGGTTGCTAAGACCACAGGGCATGACTTCGATAGCTTCCCAGCTAGCTCGATCATCAAGTTCGAATTCCCTGAAACCAAGAATCGCCCTGCGATTCCATTCTGGTGGTATGACCGTCTAGGCAACAAGCCACCAGCAGAAGTGTTCGAAAAATGGGGAATTCAAAAGATTTCCAATAGTGGTGTCTTGGTCGTCGGCGAGAAGGGAGCTTTCTACAGCTCGGATGACTACTGCGGCGTCTATGAACTGCGCGGTGTCGAGAAAGTCAAAGTCGAATACGAAGCTGCTGAAGACAAAGGCAAGGGTAACGACGTTAACAATATGTTCGAGTTGTTCCGCGCTAAGATGGCTGGCGATCCTATGATCGCGAAGTCGAACTTTATCAATCGCGCTGGACCACTGACCGAAACCATTTTGCTCGGTAACCTAGCTGTTTGGGCTGCCGCTCAGGGTGGCGCCAATGGTGAGATGGGCGAATGGGGCGAAAAGGTTGACTGGGATGCGAAGAACCTAAAGGTGACCAACTTGGCTTCGCTCAAGACTCCTCGAGTCGCTGATTTGATTAAGCCAACCTATCCTCAAGGTTATCGCTTGGACTAGTTAGTCGAGAAGATCTGAGAACTTGACTTGATAAAACGACTTCCAGCAAAGCCTACACTGGTTTTGCTGGAAGTTTTATTTGATGGGTACAGCGAGTCATTGTTCAGGGCTTCGGCGCGGATCATCCAACCGTCGCTGTCCAAACGACTCGGTTCGATTAGAATGGTATGGTTGTAAGAATCGATTAAGTGTGCTTGCAGAGAGAGGCAATTGAGATATGAGTTTACTGGCAAGATTTCGTAGAACGTTATGGCTGGGTGTCTTCGCTGCAGGAGCCGTCGCGAACGTTCATCCCGCGGGAACTTCCGGTTTAGTTTTTGCTCAAGAGGAAAAGGCTGCAGCGGTCGATTCCGGGCCAGCACTGGCTGATGAGAAAGACGTCGCCGTTGCCCAAGAGAGATTAAAGGCCTTGGGGAGCACGGCGAAAGTTACGCTTGATGCAACCGGAAAGCTAACTGAGATTATCATTCAGGATGGTTCGGGAGTTACGCCCGCTGATATCGAGTTGTTTGGTCGACTTAAAGACCTCAAGAAGCTGCAAATATTCAACTGTCGCGATCTCAACGACCAAATGGTTTCGCAGCTTGTTGGTCTTAGCAAGCTTGATACGCTCGCGTTAACCAATACGGTGATCACTGATGAAGCAGTCCAAGCGATTGCAAAAGCATTCCCTGATTTGATCGATCTAGACTTGTCATCCAATACGAACATGACCAGTTCGGTGATGCGGACCATTGCCACGCTGACAAAATTGCAGCGGTTGACGCTGATCCAAAATCGTTTCAATGACCTTAGTACACGGCGATTAGCAAAACTGGAAGAGCTGCGAGCACTCGACCTGCGAGGCAATATGGAAGCAGGTGATATGGCGCTCGAAGTGATCGGTAGTCTCCCTAAGCTTACGGCGCTTAAGCATCGCAGTACTGCGGTCACCGACTTCGGACTTGAGCAGCTGGCCAAAAGTAAGACGGTAAACTCTCTGTTGCTTCAGGATTTCGTGATTACCAGCGAATCCGGAAAACATCTGGCCAAGCTGGATAAATTGACCTCGCTGGAGATCTTTCGCTGCCAAGGGTTTGGTACCGAAGGAGTATTGGCACTCAAGGGAATGAAGATCAATCGCCTTACCTTGCGAGACCTTCCCAATATCAGCGATCCCGCACTTGAAGTGCTCGCTGAATTGCCTGCGCTCAAGCGTTTGTATATCCACGAAATCGCTTCCGTTAGTGATGAGGGCTTCAAGAATCTGGCTGCCGCAAAATCACTTGAAGTCTTGGATCTTTGGAGCTTACCGAAGCTGACCGACAAGACGGTCGATATTATTGCATCTCTGCCTAACCTCAAGGAATTATCAATCCGTGAAACGGGTGTCAGTGAAGCATCGGTTGCGAAGATTCTGTCGATGCCCAAGTTGCAGACCTTAACTTTCAAAAATAACGGCCCTTTATCGGACGAAAATGCTGCTAAGTTGAAGGGAAAGAAATGGGCCAAGTTGGATTTGGGCTCGCCTGGAGCAAAAGAAGCCGATTCGCAATAGAAGCGTTTCAGTCGAGGTCATGCCTCCTGGCGAGGCGTGTGAGCCTGAAGCTTAAAGTAATTTGAAGATTGGAGAGCCCGGAGTATTTGCTTCGGGCTTTCCTGTTATTAAATATCTGCGTAGCTTTTCTTCTCGGTGATCCATGCAGCATTAGCGTGAGGCAAAATCGTTCGCTCGAATCATCCAGGCATTCCCATACTGGCTCGTTATCTGACGCGTTGCTTGATACGATATTAGAGCTTTGGTCGTCGCTGCATTGCTTTGAAGCGATTCTAGGTAGATAGGTGTTTTCTTGTTGAACAACGAAGGTGATATATGAAGGTTGACGTTGTAGCTCATATCCATGCCAAGCCGGGTTTGGAAAAGGAATTGCAGGCAGTGCTTGAAAGCTTTGTTGCTCCTACACGACTGGAAGAAGGATGCATTCGCTATGACTTGTTCGTCGATTGTGATGACCCGACAAAGTTTACCTTTATCGAAGAGTGGTCCAGTCGCGAGGCACTAGCGAAACATGGTCAGTCGGCGCATATCACCGCCGGGCGGACGAGGTTTCCAGAGCTCTTGGCCCAACCTGCTTGGGTTCAGGTAGCGACACAAATCAAGTGATGTGATCGATCAATCAAAGGCTGGCTACATTTTAAGTAGTGACTTGGATTGGATCGAGAAGCTTTGCATGCTGCGCAAATAAAAAACGACTTGATCTCCCTTCGGCTGACCAGGTCGTTTTTTTATAAAGCTGAATCTAGTTTTACGACTTCTTTCTAGGGTTGCTCCTCGGCAACTCCCCATGATTCATCGAAGAAGCCCGCGGCGAGTACTTTGCCAGGCATTTGGCTGCTAGCGGGCTCGCGGGTATCAAGAATGGCCCAGTCTGGAAGCATGGGTATCTGTCGAGCGTTATTTAGATAGGCGTATTCCCGAAACGTGAAACCGCTGTTGAGGACGATATAACGAGCGGGATTCAGTGGATTAGGATAGATCATTGCAACCGTTGCATGATCGCGAGGGAACGAGGCCTTGCCTAGGCTGATAGTATCTTTGCTCCATTTGACGGGAAGGTGTTTGGCGATGGCTGCGATCGCTGGATTGCTATCCGGAGTACCGAAAAGTATCCAGTTTGAATTGAGATTTTCCTTCGCTAGAAGTTCATTAGCGTTGGCTCCAGATTCAATTTGTTGAATCACCGCTGCGATTTTTTCCGCTGATGCGATGGGAATGTCACCGCGAAAATGTCTACGCCATTGCTTAGTCGCATGATCGAATTCAGTATTGAGCCAATTATGAACGGCCGTTTGATTAGCGGCTGAGAGTGTGGAGTTCTCAGCAGGAACAAAGACGAGTGAATCCATGAAGGCATCGTCGATCGGTCCCTGCATCATTGGTCCCTTGCGGATCTTGTCGTTATGCCAAGCATCGCCAGTAACCCAGGAATCGTGCGGTCGACTCAATTCGAATCGTAGCGACGATTTGTCGTCGGATTTGACGGGCGATAGAGATAGTTCTTGGCCATCGATCAAAATCAGTGCTGCGTTATTCTGTAATGACAAGCTCTCGGCAGGGAGTTGGATGGTGAGTTGTCTGATATTGCTCGTGGAAAGCTCGATACGGTTTTGAGAACGCGAACCTCGAACGCGACTTTCTTGCCATTGCTTTTCGAGTCGTCCTATCGAAATCCAGTGGTGCTTGAAATAGCGGAGGCTGTAGGTAGTAAAGTCGATTTCCCGTGGTAAGGAATCTCGACCATTGGTGGCCCATTGATCTAATTGCTCTGTGATTATTTTTTTGGAGTCCGGATGGAATTTGTGTTCGGTGGCTGGTCCGATAATGTGTTTCAACGCGATACCACGATTTTTCAGAGCGACTTCCATGATGTCGGCAGCTTGCTTCTGGCGATCGAGTTCGCCGCTGTAGGCGATCAGATTAAGGTGTTTCACATTATTCGACCAATCGGGGCAGTCGTACCAGTGAAGCAACTGTTTCTGGTACCAAGTTGGTTTGAATTCCTCTTTCTGAAAGATCCGTAGAAACTCAGTAGTTTCTGAGAAGCCTGCGCCTGGTGTTGCTGCAAACCATCGATCAGGATAGTGAATGGCCATCTGCCAGCAGCCAGCACCTCCCATTGAGAAGCCTCGAATACTGATGCGGTTCGGGTCGACGGCTACGAGATTTGATACATGGTCGATGCCTTCAAGTACATCGATTTCACCAGCGAATTTAAAAGCGTTGCTATAACGGCCATAAGGATGTAGGACGATGGTATTGGCTGGCGTAAATTCGCCAGGTTGTGACATTCGTCTTAGTAAGAAACCTACCTCGCCACTTTTTTCGTCGCGGCCGTGCAGCCAGACGTCGAGCCGAACAGGTTGGGAGGGACTAGGGCTCCATGATTCAGGAGCGACAATTCCAAACGGTTGAATCGAACGATCGATTTTGGAGCGGAATCCACCGAAGAAGAGTCGCGAGCCATTTTGAACGATCGAGTCGGCGACTAAGAGGTCGTAACCTGATTTCCCCTCAAGGCAACGATCGAGACGAGCCGAGGCAACGCGAAGCAGCTTGGAAGCATGAGCTATCTCCGCTTCATTGTAAAACATTTCTTCGTCCATCGTCATTTGAATAGCGCGCGTGAGGCCGAGAATTTGGCACCGATCAATGTCTTTGATGTCTGCGGCAGCTTCGACTCGACTGTTGATGTCAGCGATACCTGAGCGAAGTTCTTCACGTTTGTCAGGTGTCAGTTCAAGACCTTTAGGAGGAACTAGGCGTACCTTGCTGGGATGGTTGTCATCGGGTCCATCTGCTTTCGCGTCGTTGTTGTTTAATAGCAGGCAGTAAGCGAGTGCAAACGCAGCTAATGCTTGAAGTGCAGGGATTGTTTTCATGGTGGGAATCAGCGTGTGAAAAAAATAGAAAACTGAAATGAGCTCTTAACCCCAAAGCTGCAGCACGGGCTTACCGCCATCGACGATGGGAGTGGGGCGATTTTGAAAGTCATTGACTCGCATTTCATGATCGATGCCTAATGCGTGGTAGATAGTCGCTGCGAGATCTTCGGGCGAGACAACTTTTTCGATGGCATAGGCTGCATCTTTATCGGACTTGCCATAGACCTGACCTCCAGGAATGCCAGCGCCGGCTAGGACGGTCGAGAAAAGCGTACTCCAGTGGTCTCTTCCCCACTGCGCATTTGCGGCAGGCGTACGTCCCATTTCTCCCGTAGCGACGACTAATGTATCGTCGAGTAGTCCACGTTGTTCAAGATCGGAGATCAGCGCCGAGTAAGCTTGATCGAACGTAGGGAGCAAATGCTTGCCAACATCATCGCTGTTGCGATGCGAATCCCAGCTGTAGCCATCCACGCAATCATACTGTACCGTAACAAAGCGAACGCCAGCTTCAACCAGCCTTCTCGCCATCAATGAGGCTTGTCCAAAAAGGTGGCGTCCATATCGATCTCGAATCTCTGCCGGTTCCTGTCGGATATCTAAAGCAAGCTTCGCTTTTTCGGAGGTCACTAGTTCGTAGGCACGTTGGCGGAAATCATCGAGGCCTTTTCCGTTGAGGATGAGATCTTTCGTTTTGATTTCATCATTCAATTGGGAGAGCAGGGAACGTCGATCATTCAATCGATCGATCGTTAGGCCATCCTGCATACCCATGCCATTGATGCGAAAGGTGAGTTCATCATCGGAGCAGTCGCGCCAGTAGGGATTATCGGTAAGCGATTTTTTATCGATGCGAGTGGTTAAGGGGTTGTAGCGTTGTCCTAACCAGCCCGCGTGTTCACCGGGACGAGGATACTGGCCTTGCTCTTGAAGTCTTCCCAGGGAGTTGGGAACCACCATGTAGGATGGAAGTGCGCCATGGACACCTTGTTTCGATTGATCGACATACTCGACAATCGAGCCCATCGAAGGCCAATCGCGCGGGGTCGGAGAAAAGCCTCCTCCGATCGGAACATGCCATTGCTTTCCCGTTTGAAGATAATGAGCTCCGCCGCTGTGGTCATTGAATCCATGCGACATCGTGCGGATGACGCACAGCTTATCGGTGATCGCAGCTGTCTTCGGGAGATGTTCGCAGATTAGCAGTTCGGGCGTTTTGCATGAGATAGGTTTATAGGGGCCTCGGATTTTCTCTGGAGCATCGGGCTTCATGTCGAATGTTTCTAGTTGGCTTGGACCACCAAATAGAAACAAGAAAATGACCGATTTGCATTTGGCGAACGAAGGTGTGCCTGAGGCGGCGAGTAATGCCTCTGCTTGCAGAAGATTCGGAAGCGAAATGCCCATCAATCCAAGTCCACCCGCTCTCAAAATCTCTCGACGATTAGGCTGTTTTCCAAGGCCTTTATCAGACCCTAAAAGCGTGAGCATGGCGGGAGACTCCTGGCGGGAACGACGAGCGTACGGCGGCCAGAGAGTATAACACAGCAGCGTATCGGGAGAAACAACAATCCATTACAGTAGTTAAGGTACGCGGACGAAAGCAGAGCGGGCACAAGCTCAGAGAGGCATCATAATGAAACAGCTTTTTTTTCTAGGAATCATCCTCAGCTTAAGTGTTCTACTGAACGCTGACGAGCCGCCGACGGTTCAGGTTTATTTGCTGGCAGGTCAGTCGAATATGGAGGGACATGCCAAGGTAGAGACGTTGGATTATTTGGCTGATAATCCGGAAGATAAAGAGCTGTATCAATTGGCCATGGATGCAAATGGCGAACCGCGGCAATGCCATAATGTATGGATCTCTTATCTGACAGGAGCGGGTGAGCCAGGAACTTTTGCGGTAGGGAAACTAACAACCGGTTTTGGTGCAAGACGAAATTCCGCAATTGACGGAGGAAAGATAGGCCCCGAATTCGCCTTTGGACTCAGAATGGAGCAGCTTCAAAAGCAACCCATCGTCATCATCAAAACTGCGTGGGGCGGTAAATCGCTGTACTATGACTTTCGCTCGCCAAGTTCGGGCGTCTATCCAAGATCTTCAAGCGATGTCGAGAAAGGACGTAACCCGGAAGCGGAGTCAGGCAAATATTATCGATTGATGGTTGAGCATACAAAAAAAGTGCTTGCCGATCTGAAATCGGTCTATCCCGAGTATCAGCCAGGGCAGAAGGTGAAGCTGGCAGGTTTCGTCTGGTTACAGGGATGGAACGATATGGTCAATCGAGAAGTGTATCCGGTTAAGGATCCCGATCCGACACGCCCTAGATACGCTGACTACAGCAAGTGGATGGCAAACCTAATTCGCGATCTACGAAGTGATCTAGATGCCCCAAAACTTCCGACTGTTATTGGCGTGATGGGAATTGGTGGTAGCAAGCCTAACGAACACGTCACCGCTTTCCGTCTCGCAATGGCGCAGCCTGCAACATTACCTGAATTCAACGACAATGTTATCGCAGTTGAGACGTCTCCCTTTTGGGATGAACGACTAGGTGCGATTGCAGATAAGCAAGAAGATGTGCGTCAAATGGAGAGGCTACTGCGTACGAAAAACAAAAATGGTCCCAATGCAGATGGAGCGATGAACGACCAGCAGCAAAAAGAATTCTTAGAAAAATACTCCAACAAGGTTATAACCGCAGAGGAATTAGCTTTGTGGAAGCGAGGAGCCTCAAACGCGGGTTACCATTATCTGGGTTGTGGCAAAACATTCGTAGGTATAGGGAATGCGTTTGCAGAAGCCTTAGTAAAAATCGACAAGAAGACACAGGGAATTGATAAAGCAGGTGGATAAGGGACGAAGATGTTTTTGGCTCTCCCTAGTTCTTTAACCGCTATTTGAAATACGAGCGTCATCAGGCCAGCGGCTGAAGAAACGGTTAAATATCCTATCCTTCTAGAAGCTTATATGATCCGTGGAATCAGGCAGCTTCTCGTGATGACTGTCTTTCGTTTGGGGATACAAGGGTATTACAATAGAGTTATAGAGCGATATTTTCCGAATTGTTGAGTGTAACTTGTTGCTTTGAAAACGGCATGATTCGAAATGCTGTGCCGTAGAGAGAAACAATCATGAAGGTGTTGGGCTTTCGAAAGATAGGCATCGCCAACTTGTTGTGGTTGTTTACGATTGTGATTGTCTCGTTGATTGCTTTCGGATCGTCGACAGCGCAAGATGCCTTTCAAAATGATGCCCGATATCAGTTTTTTGAAACTGCCATACGCCCTGCCCTGCATGAGCATTGTCTAGCTTGTCATAACGTTAATAAAAGAAGCGGTGGCCTGGCACTCGATAGCCGTTCGGGCTGGATGGATGGAGGAGATTCGGGTCCAGCCATCGTATTGGGCGACCCTGCGAAGAGTCTTCTGCTGAGTACTATTCGCCATGAGGTCTCAGGTTTAGAAATGCCATCGAAGGCACCCAAACTGGATGAATCAATTATCACCTCGATTGAAAAATGGATTCAGGACGGTGCACTTGATCCGCGCGATCAGCCTGAAAAAATTTCGACGAGTGACGCGCTCGATTGGGAGGCGGCTTTGGCTCAGCGATCTAAGTGGTGGTGCTGGCAACCACTCAGATCTTCTCTTCTAGCGGATCGAGAAGATTTATCGTTGAGCGATAAGATCGATTCGTTGCTCGAAGAACAAATGAAAGCCCAGCAAATAGAGCCGTCAGGCCTAGCCGATCCAAGGAATCTTGTTCGTCGTCTAAGTTTTCAGTTAACCGGCTTACCACCATCACAGGCAGATGTCGCACGGTATCAAGAGGATCCATCTTTTGACCAATGGCAAAAAATAGTGGAGCGGATGCTGGCTTCAGAGGAGTTCGCTGAGCATTGGGCCAGACATTGGATGGATGTCGTCCGTTATTCGGAGACACATGGTTCGGAAGATGATGCCTACATTCCTTTTGTCTACCGTTATCGAGACTACATGGTTCGGAATTTTAAGAACGATGTGGGAATCGACCAGGTCATCCGAGAGCATGTTGCAGGCGATTTAATCGAACCGAGATGGAATAAGGAAGAAAAGTGCAATGAAGCAGTCATCGGTCTCGCGTTCCTTAGGTTTGTAGAATTTAGTCAGACTCCGGTAGATGTAAAACGTGAAGAGATTATCGTGATCGATAATCAAATTGATGCGATTGGAAAAGCGTTTCAAGGGATCACGATATCCTGCGCACGTTGCCATGATCATAAATTCGATCCGATATCCGATGAAGACTTCTATGCATTGTATGGAATACTGCGAAGTACCAGAACGGGAATGAGGGTTATTGATGAGCCAAGCATTTTCGCGGAGCACAATTCGGAATTGCTAGAGTTGCAAGAGAGGATTCGCCATCTCGCTCTTGAAAACTGGATTGTAGAGAGCGGAACATGGGAGGCTGAAATCGAGGCGGCTGTTCAATGGATTAGGGAGAACTGGAAGGAAGGTGTCACCTGGGAGGCAATTGAAAAAAACGTTCCGAAGGATCCCTGGACGATCGCCTTGACTAAGGCAATATCTGGTTCCGGAAATGGAGCATTGAAGCAATTGGCGAGATTGCTTATTGCGGATGATACGGAGTATCCAAATGCTGCTCGAAAGTTTTCGGATGAGCTTAAGAAAATAGATAATGAAATGTTGATCCGTGAACAGTCAGGCCAGACGCTGTTCGATTTGGCGAACAGTGGTATGAAGGGTTGGCAGGTTGATGGAGCGGGGCTAGAGAGATCAACGATTGAAAGTTCGCCTTTCTTTTCTGTGCTTGGCGGTTTGGATAAACCGTTCACTCTTTTCCTTGAGCCAGGGTTTCATACTAACAGGCTCTCGGATCGCCATACGGGAGTGATCCGTTCGCCTGATTTTGTGGTCGAACAAGATGAGCTTTCGATACTTTGCCGAGGTAGTGGGAATGCTCGTGCAAGGTTGGTCATGGAGAATTTTCAAGGTGATTCGCTATTGTTTGACACCGTCAATCCATCTTTGAATAACAATGAATTGCGATGGATCACGATGTCGATTCGTCCGCAATGGAAAGGTTTGCGGGCTCATGTAGAGTTGCTGACTCGTGATTTCAAACCGTACATCGGCATTATAAAGCAGCCCGAATCGCTTGATCAGAGCGATGGACGTAGCAGTTTTGGAATCGTGAAAGTTGTCGCGCATCCCAAGGGGGCTCGACCAACTCGGGGCTCAGAGGTACCAAAGGCGATCATCGCCAATGGGGCTGACTCACACGAGGGACTTGTTCGGGCTATTGTGAAGTCGTCGGCTGAGGCATTGCAGCGTTTGCAGTCAGAGTCAGCAGTCAGTGAAGATGTTCGATGGATTAATTCGTTGATCCAATTCGATGTTATCTCTTTATCGGGAATCGGTTCTCCGGAGATCGAAGGGAGTATTAAGCGTTATAAGGAATTGGAAGCGACTATTCCGATACCGCGATTAGCTCCCGGTGTGTATGACGATCCGATTGCTGTTGAGCAGGAGTATTTACCGCGCGGAGACCATAAGAGAGCAGGAGGATTTATCTCGCGGCGTTATTTGCAGGTTTTGGAATCGGACCAAGCATCTTATCAGAACCATGGCAGCGGACGGTTGCAGTTGGCCAATGAAATTGTGCGGCCCAATAATCCTCTTACGGCTCGCGTGTATGTCAATCGCGTATGGAATTGGCTCTTCGGTGAAGGATTAGTGCGTAGCGTTGATAATTTTGGTCGAATGGGTCTGCAGCCTGATCAGCCGGAGCTTCTTGATCTATTAGCTAAAGAGTTCGTAGAAAATGGTTGGTCTACAAAAAAACTTATCCGTGCGATGGTTCTGTCGCGAACCTGGAGGAGATCGGTTGAGCCGTCATCTTCGGCACTGGCAATGGATCCTAGCAACTCGCTTTGGTCGCATGCTATGGTGCGCAGGATCGACGCAGAGTCGATTCGCGACACGATGTTGAAAGTTTCCGGTGCACTGCGTCGTCCTGACCGTGGAGTGGGAACTCGTAACTATTATCGCATGGTCCTTGAGCCCAATAAGCAGTCACCGCCTGGGCCACTTGATGGTGATGGTAGACGTTCGTTGTACCTGGAAGTCCGCAGGAATTTCCCGAATGATTTCCTGTTGAGTTTTGACTTTCCGCGCCCCGTTGCTCCAGTTGGAAAAAGAAATACGACGAATGTACCCGCACAAAGCCTCACACTTCTAAACGATCCTTTTGTTGTTTCTCAGGCTAAGCGTTGGGCAGAGGTTGTCATGAAGGAGCATGCTGATGCGGAAGCTCGAATTCGAGCAGTATATCAATCTCTTCTGAATCGCGAGCCGAATGATGAGGAGCTCAAAAATGCTACACAGTTGATCGATGAGGTCAAAAGCTCCGAGGATGAGTTGGCAGCCTGGACGGCATTTACGCACTCGATGTTCAATGTCAAGGAAGCGATTTTTCTGAGGTGATTATGAATGTCGGATTGAGTCGTCGAGAATACCTAGCTAAATCGGCCAATGGATTTGGAATGTTAGCTTTGGCTGCGCTTTTGGCGGAGAACTCCCCTGCCCTTCCCTTGCCTGGTACCGAAGGTCGAGATGGTGTAGCACAAGGTGGATCTCATCATTTAGCGAAAATCAAAAATGTGATTTTCCTGTTTATGGATGGGGGGCCATCGCAGGTTGATACCTTTGATCCAAAGCCGCTGCTTAAAAAGGAGCACGGGAAGCCCTTTCCAAAGTCGATCGATGCAACGCAGTTTGATCAAAATGGAAGTACCTTTGCGAGCCCCTTCCGGTTTTATCCGAGGGGACGTTCTGGGTTGATGATCAGTGAATTGTTTCCGCATCTGTCAAAACATGCGGATGATCTTTGTCTTATTCGTTCTATGAAGGGTGAATTTGCTGAGCATTCGCAGGCGTGTATGTTTCTGCATAGCGGTCATCCGCTGCAGGGACGACCATCGCTTGGATCTTGGGTTGGATATGGCCTTGGTAGTGAAAACCAGGATTTACCTGGCTTTGTCGTTATCAACGGGGGAATGTTGCCGATCGGTGGGCCCGAAAATTTCTCTAATACGTTTCTTCCAGCGGATTATCAGGGAACATTCTTGGATGCGTTCAGCGGTGCTGAAACGGTTCAAAACGTAACCCCAGCGAGGTCCAAGTTAGTACAGAGACGCATGCTCGATTTTATTCGTACCAGCGATGACGCATTTGTGAAGCAGAGATCCGACATCGAGAAGTTTTCCAATAGTGGGATCGATACGGCGATACGCAATTATGAAACTGCTAGCGCGATGCAGCTAGCAGTTCCTGAGTTAGCTGACCTAAGTAGTGAGAGCGAAGCTACGCATCGACTTTACGGGACGGATGCTAAAGATCCTTTGCTCGCTCAATATGCAAGGGAATGCCTTTTGGCACGCAGGCTCGTTGAGCGTGGTGTTCGTTTTGTAGAAGTGACATGCGTAAAAGGTATTCGATTCATTGCTCCATGGGATGATCATGAGAATATCGATACGGGTCACCGCAAAAATGCGTATGTCGTGGATCAACCGATTGCTGCCTTGATCGAGGATCTAAAAGCTCGAGGTTTATTCGAGTCGACGCTACTTGTGTTTGCCGGCGAATTCGGACGAACTCCATTCGCTCAGAGAAGCCAAGGACGCGATCACAATCCACAAGGATTCACCATTTGGTTAGCGGGTGGAGGTGTGCGAGGAGGTTATGCTCATGGCGCAACAGACGAATTCGGCTACCGAGCTGTGGAAAATGTGGTAACGATGCATGATCTGCATGCGACGATCTTGTATTTACTCGGCCTAGATCATGAAAGACTGACTTTTCGGTGGGGAGGGAGAGATTTCAGGCTTACCGATGTCTATGGGAATGTGGTACGTGAATGTTTGACGGTTTGAACCGTCGATGAATGACAGCTGATTTAAGTGGTTTGACCTAATTTCAGTAATAAATTGTGGCGACATGATTCGCAATCGCATTCATTGGCGGCAAATGATCAAGGACCTCGCCATGAAACTAGTATTCATGCTTTAACGACAAGGGAATGGATCATGCGTCATTTGCACTTTGAGCAACATCGAACGGATCGTATTGGGTGGTTGAGAGCTGCCGTTTTAGGAGCAAATGACGGTCTGGTATCAACGGCAAGTTTGGTCGTGGGGGTAGCAGCTTCAAAAGCAGCATCTAGTGACATTCTGGTCGCTGGTGTTGCGGGGCTTGTGGCAGGTGCAATGTCGATGGCCGCTGGAGAGTATGTCTCGGTAAGTTCTCAAGCCGATACGGAGCAAGCGGATCTGAACCGCGAGAAGCAGGAACTGGCTAACAACCCAGAGTTTGAAGAGAACGAACTGACTGAGATCTACGTGAAACGCGGATTGGATGAGGAACTCGCAAGAAAAGTAGCGGTCAAGCTGATGGCAGGTGACGCGCTTGCTATCCACGCGCGTGAAGAATTAGGAATCTCGGAAAAGAATACGGCGAAACCTGTTGAAGCCGCGTTTGCTTCCGCGGCGACATTCGCCTTGGGGGCTGCCCTTCCGCTACTGATGGTTCTGGTGGTTCCTGCTGCCTACCTTATTCCTGTTATCATTGGGGCATCGTTGGTGCTTTTAGCCTTGCTAGGTGGGCTCGGCGCATACGCTGGAGGTGCGCCGGTGGTAAAAGCAGCGGTGCGGGTCACATTTTGGGGCGCGCTAGCGATGGCATTAACTGCGGGAGCCGGGATGTTATTCGGAGCTGCGGGCTGATTTACGCTTCTATCTCGTAGGAAGTCAATGTCTACTAGGCTAGGTGGTGACGTCGAAGCAAGGTTGACAGACGGATGTTAGCGGAGCTGCTTATTGCTTCACTCCATTCGTTGTTCGAGATAAAATCTGAATGTTGCCCTTGATTCCCGAGTCGGTATTACGGACCGTGTGTGTTACAAGGCCCAGTTCGTTTTCGATTTGATCCCATTGGGGAATATCTTGTTCGCCAATGCCAGGAATCAATGTCTTGGTGATGATCAACGCTGGCAGATCATCGCTTTCGTATTCTCGTTTCGACTTGCTCTTTTCAGGTAGCCTCTCCCAGCTGCGTCTCAGCCAAGAGGATAAGTCGTAACATTGTGACATCGAAAACTCTTCGCTAGCAGTTTTATAGAATTGTGGTAGCCATTGAGCAGCGGAGTATTTTTCGTCCGAGTATAGTTCGGGCGTTTTGGTGATTAGCTGCTTGAACCATTCCGTGTTCGTCGAGAGATAAATATACTCCGAGTCGAGTGCAGCACAGGTGATCGTCTGCGAATCACTTTCTGAGAGAGAGATGAAGAGCGATTCGTTGTGGACTGTATACCAGCAACGAAAGTCACCGATCACTTCGGATTTGATTTCCTCGTCGTCGGCGAAGAGCTTTGTGAGAATCTCATTGGCTTGCTTGAAATCAGGATAAGAGATCGCTACGACAGCGTTCCTTTGGTACTCACCCGGATTTTTGGTGTCAGGTCGGGTTTTACTTCCCATAAACATCAAAGAGCCGAAACGATAGATGAGGTCTTGTCTAACATCGATTCGTGGTCCTTCAGGATCGCTTTTGATACTGTCGAGAATGACGCCGAAACCACCTGGGGTTCCTTCATCGATGATTTGATCAGCCAAATGATTGACGCCTTGAAACCAAGGCTTGACGTCGACATACGCTGCGGTTGCGTTATCTAGTCCAGACGATAGTAATGTAGGTAATTTAACGGCTGGTCCACTCTTAAAACTAAACAGCGATAATCCTTTTTCAACGGGTTTTGAAAAGTGAAGATCGTAGCGAATCGTCCAGGAAGAATTGTCGTTGGTAGGAGGTAAGAGAGTGCCAGCGATTTCCGTGATACCAGACATGCCAAAGAGGTTCGCTGATTTAAAAAGACGTGGTTCGGAAGTTTCGACATAAGATCGAAAGAGATTCCACGGCGCTACCCAAAAACGTAGCAAACTGATGGATGTGTCCGCAGGAACTGATTCAGTTAGAACTTCAATCGCGAGAGTTGAAGGCTTGAAGGTGTCCTTTTTGGGGGCGTTTAGCCAATCAGTTAAAGCAGCAGGTGAGGAAGAAATACAGGTCCACTGAGACCCAATCGCAATCGCGACTGAATCCGTAGCGGGAGTTTTAGGAGTCGTGGTAAATAGTGAAACGTTACCAGCAAGCTTGCTGGCCACAAACGCTTTCTCTCCCCCTTGATTTGTCATCCAGTGGTCAACAAATGCGTGTTCCTTTGCATTAGCTCCAAGTTTCATCAATAACAACCGACATGGTTTGCCAGTTTTGTCTATCATCCCGATAACCATGCCTCGGTGTTCTACCGTGGCTAGCTCGTCCCATTTAAAACCGAGCCAAGGGAGGCTATTGAAAAGCGATCCGATTTGCTTTTCTTGCTGAAGCTTTGATACCTTCTGCCAAATCGGATTTGAAAAATGTGCGACGGCATCTGATTTCGCAAGTTGCTCATAAGTGGCACGAAGATTGTCGCTGCTGAAAATCATGCAGGTGGAGGCTGGCAACGACGAGAAGACATCTTCTTGATTGAGTGGTTCTTGTCCTAAAGATGCTGCAGCGAATAAGCATGTAGCGACCGCAGATGCGCAAGATGATTTCAAAAATCTAGAGAACGAAAAAGTCAATGTTACAAGCTGTATTCTATTCATAGGTCAGATGCTCTACCGGATTAATTTGAGAGGCTTTCCATGCAGGGAGCAACGCTGCAATAGTGACGATGGTGATCGTGCCGATAGCCGAAAAGGTCATGAGCGAAGGGTTCCACTGGAAGTCAGGTTGATAGCCCATCAACGCTTCACTGCAACTGATGATGATCAGTACGGTGGTAATACCGCCAATCATTCCAAAGAAGAGGCCGATAGCAGCCAATAGCCATGCTTGAACCAAGACGGCTAACATTAATTGCCAACGGCTAGCCCCAACGATGCGAATTAGTGAAAAGTCACGAGCCTGTTCAATCATGTTCATGGCAAGAGTGGTTGCTATTCCGAAGCCACCCGTCAAAAAGGAAATGAAGACGACGCTCCAGATCCCCGTTGTTACACCCGAAATTGCCTGCTCGACACCGCTGCGCATTTCAGAACCACGTTGGATTTCAAAACCATATTGATCTTTAACTTTATCAAGGCTGAGTTTGGCGGATTCAACCTGTGTAGGATCTAGGGAAATCGCATACCATTCAAAGCCAGTCACATCTAGAAAGCGTTGTGCTGTTTCGCGACTGATCATTAGTGAGACTCCTCCGTTGGCGAAATTAGCATTCACGCCAGCGATTCGCATTGGAAAGGATCTCCCTTCCACCGTGATTGTTATTGTGTCTCCACCCTTCTTGCCCAACTTCTTTGCCAAAATCGATCCGATGAGGACGTTATCACCTTTGATGAGTTCTCGCGCTTCCGCTGTCGTCATACCTTTCGGTTCGGTTGGAAATGGTGCGTTATCGGGGAACTCGCGGACAATTGCCAGTACGGTTTGTTGATTTGCCTGACACCACACAAAACGAATGGCATTCGCCCAATTTTTGCCAGGTAGCTCGTCGATCATTTGTCGCAATGGATCTTCTGAATCAATTACCGTGGATGGTGGTCGTGTGGAGATCAAAAAGAGTTCTCCCGGTAAAGCGCGATAGTACCACCGTTTTATTTCAGCCGTGTTGCTCATCAGGGACTGGCCAAGCCCGACGGCTCCACAGAGCGAGATCACCAGGAATCCGGCATTGAGTGATGTGCGTTCTGGACGTCGAATGATTTGGTATTTAGCGATTTCAAGAGGGAGTCCGAAACGGTAACGTGCCAACCGATCGATCAACCAGATCAACGGGATCAGGGCGACAGGTAAGCAAATAAGGTAAGAGACCAAAGCCAACAATCCAGCGAAGACGCCCCACTGTGCGACCAAAACTTCTTGTTGGACCAATACGAGACCAGCGATGGCAACGATCCAGCAGAGGATCCCGATACCAATCGACTGCCAGGGGATTTGTCCTTCTTGAGGAATCGGTGGCTCGCGGAAGCTCTCCAGTGGAGAGACTTCGTCCTGCTGTTTTTGTGCGAACCACGTAACAAGTAGAGTCATCAGCGGGATGAAGAAGGCAACTAAAATAATCGCAAGCCAAGGAAGACTGAAGCGAGATGGTGTTGTTTGCAGTACGGCAGCCAAGACTCTTCCCATCGCGAATCCTAGAAAGCATCCCAAGATTAGTCCTAAGACGACAGAGATACTGCTGAGGATCGCTGCTTCAGAGAGAATCGCACGAATAATCTGCTGTGACGTGGCGCCCAAGCATTTTAAAATAGCAAAATAGGAGCGGCGTTCCGCTAGGTTCATGCGAGTTGTGTTGAGCAGAATGTAAGCTGCCATCGCCACTGCCAATGCACTCGCAAAGGAAAGTCCTAATTCGGTTGACTTGAGCAAGTCGTCGGCAACACCGACCGTATTGGTACGTTCCTTGATCATCAAGCTTGATGGAATGTGGGTCGTCAAAAGTTCGGTCGCTTTCGCTTTAGTCGAGGCTCCATCGTTGCTGAGATAGAAGCGAAAGCGATCTATCTTGCCGTTTAAAGCGGTGACATTTTGCAGCCAACTCAAATCGACCATGACACCATGTTCGCTGGCAATACGATTCCAAACGGTAGAGGGAATTATCTTTTTGACGACGAGTTTCTTGAAGCCACGTCGAAAAAGGCACTGCAACGTGTCTCCTTCCTTAGCCTCTAGGCTGCTTGCCAGTAGTTCCGACAAGAAGCATTCACCGTCTGCAGGCCACTGATTGGGTTGAAGTTCAAGTGTTTTTTCAAGGAACGATTTCTGAGAAGTCGTGCTTTCATTCAGAGGTAAACCGATTGCGATAGCACGAGATTTCAGTTCCTTGTTTCTAAGAATCGTACCGCGAATCAGGGTTGGCAAACTTGATTTGATGAAGTCATCTGAAAAATCCGTATCAAGGAGCGAGCCCTCAAACCGTCCTCCGGTGGAGTTGACGACATCCAAGGAGGGAAGACCTTGGACTGCATTATTAAGATCACGAAAAGATGTACGAGCGTTATGGGAGGCGACTAAAATCGCAATCAAAGTTGCGGTAGAAAGAATGAGACTGAGTAGTGTTAGGAACAATCGTCCGGGACGTTGTTGCCAGTGTTGCCACAAAATCTGATACATCAACTTGTCCCCTCGGTTGATGCTTGGACAATCGTGGAAGACGATGGCGAATTGGTTTGTTCATCAACGATTTCACCATCTCGCATTTTCACAACACGATCTGCAGCGGCAGCGACGGACATGTCATGCGTCACAATGACGAGTGTTTGGTGATGCTTATTGACGACTTCGCGAAACAAATCGATCACCATCTTACCATTGGCTGAATCCAGAGCGCCAGTAGGTTCATCAGCAAGTAAAATGGCGGGCGACATTACCAAGGCGCGCGCGATAGCAACTCGCTGAGACTCACCGCCAGAGAGCTCGCCAGGACGATTTGCGAGTTTGTGTTCCATACCCACGGCCGCTAGCGCGCTGCTACCCTTAGGACGGGCGGTTGCAAGTTCAACGCCATCGAGTCGAAGAGGAACCATTACATTTTCAATCGCCGAAAGCATCGGGAGTAGATGAACTTTCTGAAAGACAAACCCTATGCGTCGGCGACGTAACAGAGTTTGGCTTGTTTCGTCCAAGTTGCAAATGGATTGTCCTTCAAGAAGGACATCACCAGAATCTGGACGGTCCAATCCACCAAGTAAATGGAGAAGGGTGCTTTTGCCACAACCGGAAGGGCCAACGATTGCTACGAACTCTCCGGGTTGTACCGACAAGCTGACTCCCCGCAATGCGCGATAGGAAACGCTTCCCGAGTGATAGGTCTTGGAAACGTTTACGGCCTTAAGGAGTGCTTCCATGGTTCTTGCTCAGCACAAAGTCAACACGAGAGGAGCGAGGGAACTAGCGGTGAATCGTTCAACCGTACGATCCCTGCGATTTTCTCGAACGGTCACGGGGGTGCCGTAGGCTAAAATCGGGCTAACATCATACCCTTTTTCCTTGTTTTGTGGGGTGTTATTCCTGGCGACATTCGGGGTTTGCCTGAGCTGAGCTGACGGATTGGGCCAGAATGTTCCTCAAGAAAAGTGCTTTTGGGGCCCCTCGATCGGTTCGGATGAGAGCGGTGAGTTTGTGGGAGATTTCCCAAAAGTGCGACTTTGGCCCATCGAATTGGTTGTTTCGAGGGGGACGCAAGATGAGAACGCTCGCGGTGGTAGCTTGAGATATTCCAGTTTGACAGAACCCGATCGAGGAAATCGGTTTCGAGGCGCATCGAGCAGCAAACACTAGGGGATATCAGGCTACAATTTCGCTCAGCAGCAGGTCACCCAGCTTCTAGAATCACCCCAGGTTGTTTACCAGAAGTTGAGTCCCCATAAAGGTTTGTGGCGACAGAATTCAGGATCTTTCCCTTGACAATAACGCATCAGGATGAAATCATCTAATGGTAAGGGAACTTGAATCCTCAATTCTCCGGCCGTTTCACTTCACGATATCGCTGGTAACTAGCACGCGGTTGTTGGAATGTTAGCTGTCAAAAACTTTTTTGTGTGGATGCTTATTGCGTGGGTGGCCAGTGGCCCATCTGCGTTGGCGTGGCATCACGCATTAGAGCACAGCGGAACAAACGACCATTTTGCAGGATGTTGCTCGGCAGAGTCTTCGGCTTGTTCAGAATCCGAAAGCTCTGAATCAACTTGTGAATCAGGCGATACGTCAGCGAAAGCTTCTGAAGTCTGTATCTCTGTTACTGAAACTATCTGTCCTTTCGGCTTTGCCGATTCTAATTCGTCCGACTCTGAAGACTCATCAGCGGAAGATAGTTCGCTTATCAGTACCGTTGATCGCGGTAATAACGACGATTGTAGAATTTGCGAAATCTTGCTCCATTCTGACGCTGTGGTTTATGGCAATGAATATGTAGTATCGTTTGGTGCAGCCTATTCGACTTGCGATGAAGTTGCCGTAAGTCGTCCCTTTAAACGTTGGTTCGGAACTTGGAGCGTGCGTGGTCCCCCGTCCTGCTAAAGCTGGTCGGTTTTGGATTTTTGTCTTGCACGTTTTCTTCTAGAAAGTTCCATAAGATGTCTACCAATCGCAGCGCTTTGCGCACCGGTTTTACCCTCGTTGAATTATTGGTCGTTATTGCGATCATCGGAGTCTTGGTCGGTTTGTTGCTTCCGGCAGTTCAGGCTGCCCGCGAGGCGGCTCGCCGCATGCAGTGTTCCAATAATCTTCGTCAAGTTGGACTGGCACTTCACAATTACGAGTCAGCTCACAAGAGGTTTCCGTCGGGCTGGGTCGCCAATATTGCTGCGGGTGAGCCGGGTTGGGGATGGGCTGTCGGTTTGTTGCCATTCATGGAGCAGAGTACCGTTACTGCAAGGATTGACAATCGATTCGAAATTATCGCACCAGTAAATCAACCAATGATTCGTCAAGTTATTCCAACGTTCCTCTGCCCCTCGGATGCAACCGATCCGATATTCGAAATTGCTGAGGCATCCGACGAGCACGAGCACCTACGAGTTAATCGAGTGCGACGGTTTGATGGCGATGAGGATGATGACCATGGACCACACAATGTCGACGAAGGGCACAAGCTTTTTCCGATCGCGCGTAGCAACTACGTGGGCATGTTTGGAACAACGGAGGTAGGCGATACGCCCTACGCCGGTAACGGGGCATTTTTTGGAAATAGTAAGATCAAGCTTCGAGACTTTATGGATGGAACCAGCAACACAATGGTTATCGGCGAACGCTGCTCACGTCTGGGTGGTTCGCTATGGCATGGTGTAATCCCTGAAGCGAATGCAGCCTTCGCTCGAGTGGTTGGATCGACCGATCACGTTCCTAATTCGCCTGCAGGTCACTTTGACGACTTCAGTAGTTTTCATGCATCGGGCGCACAGTTCATCATGGCTGATTGCTCCGTTCGCTTAGTCGCTGACAGCGTCGATTTGACTATCTATCAAGGTATGGCGACGAGGATGGGTGGCGAAGTGGCTAACGATCAAGACTGATCGTATTGAGCAAGTGAAATTTAGATGCGCGATGGTTAGCGCAACGAGTTTCTGGTAGTTAACACTTGAGCGGCTGGGATCGATAAGATCTCAGCCGCTTTGTTTTTGGTGGTGAACCAATCGCGTCATTGACGCGCCATGTCAATTACCGAGCAACAGATCGTGTTCACTACTCAAATTGATCAAAGCAGTGAATGAATATAGTTTTTGAACTCCTTCATATCCGATGGTGGACGGTCTCCGATAATGACGGGGCCATCGAGGATTCCCGGTCGAAGGCCATGGCTACCTTTTACCAAAGTGGCATCAAGCGGGATGACATCCATTTTGTAACGGAAGCCTAGTTTTTTCTGCGCCAGTCTCATCATCGCCCGAGGCATCGAGGTCATAAAGAGTTCAACGGGGTCATAACCAGGCTTACGATGAATGTCGACCGTTCTGGCAAAGTCAGGAGCTCGACGATCATCTTTCCAGTAATAGTAAGTGAACCAAGCGTTGGGGTTTGCCAGTGCTATCCATTCACCGGATCGTGGGTGATCTAATTCCAATTCGGCAGGATGGACTACCTGATCGATGCCGGGAGTCGCCAATAGCAATTGCCGAACCTCATTTTGGCATCTGGGATCTTTGATATACACATGAGCGACTTGATGATCCGATACCGCAAATGCTTTGGATTCGCCCGCCATCAATTGCTCGCCAAAGGGACCATCACGCACGACTAAGTAGCCTGCATCTCTTAGGACACGGTTAATGTGCACAGGTTGTGAGACAGGTACTAGTCCATATTCGGATACAATCACAACTTTCGCTTGGATATCAGCTGCAGCTTCCAATATATGTTGCGCACAACGATCTACTTCAGCGACTCTTTCGGAAGAGTGTTCTGGTAGACGCTGAAAGTCGTAATCAAGATGAGGCAGGTACGCCAATGTGATTTGAGGTTTGTTAGCGCGCATGACGATCGCTGTTGCTTTGGCTATCCATTCCGAGCTTGGTAAGCCTGCTTTAGGGCCCCAAAATGAATGGAACGGAAATGGTCCAAGTTTCGATTTGAGTTCACAACCCGTGCGATCAAGAATGTCGAATACCTTGGATCCATCGCAGCCGTAGTGCGGTTTGGGCGTTGCACTCCAAGTGACTGGAGCATTCTGGTTGAACCACCAAAACATTTTTGCAGTCTGAAATCCTTCGTAAAACTTCTCTCCACTTACAAGTGAATTCGACTGCTGCCAGAATCGAATCTCCGCTGTATCTCTGAAATACCAGCCATTCCCGACGATTCCATGATCGCGCGGAGGTAGGCCCGTGAGCATAGTAGCTTGAGAGGTGCAGGTGACCGCGGGTATGGGACTACGAAACGGCTCTGCTTTCCCAACGGATGCAATGTTTGGGGCAAAAGATAGCAGTCTTGGTGTAAGTCCCACAACATTGATGATGCAGACCTTGCTCATTAGCAGCCTTCAGTGAGAGCGATGCTGATCGACCAGGAAATACGGATGCCATCGTGGACTGCAGATTTCGGCAGCGGAAAGAAAGCTGGGAATTCGTGAGTCATATTCAGGCAGTCGCCCATGGCAGTGAAAAACGTTTTCGGATTTTAGCATTCCAGCTTTAAGATCGCGACCCGTTAAAACCAAGGTAATTTAGCAAAACAAGAGAGGCAAAAGAGCGGCAAACTGATTCGATGGTTCATCGCTATCGTTCGAATCAGCTAATTTTTATACTAAGTTACAGGTAGGTAGCGAATAACGTGGGAAATATCGAAGTGCTGGCATGTTTTTCGTACATGTCTCTTTAACGTAGGCATTCGACGGATGCCGATTTTAGGTAGGTTATCAAGTTCGTTTTGCGTATTTCCCTAGAATCTCCGAACAGTGGAAGGGGATTCACTGCAATTCCCCTCGGTGGTCTCAGGAGCTTAAAGTCAAATTAATTTATGAACGATCAGCAATTGATAAATCTGTTGCAAAGCGAATCGGTTAGTGAGCGATCTGCTGCCCTGGAGTTACTCTCAGCCAGTTATTCCAATGCACCTGCGATGCTCGGCGCGATTCTGGAGGGCTGGGATCGTTTTGGAGTTGCCGAGGCTTATCCCGAGTTCGCGCAGTTAAGTCATTTGCCGGTTCACCATCAGTATGTTGAAGAATTAGTACAGCGGGCTTCGAGAATGGCCAGTGGTCGGAAGCTCGTCGATCCTGTGTGTAGGTTTGCCGGCAAGATTGTCGAAGCGTTGGTGTTGCTGCCAGCGGAGCAGTTGTCGGATGTAGTGCCGATGCTCGAAGATCTGAAGAAAAGTTCTAAGATTTTCTTTCGGGTCGATCTAGACGAAATGCGACGAAGGATCGAGCTAGCGGAGATGTCGGACCAAGGGCTTCTGGAATTGCTTGAACCTACTTGGAGTAATTCGGGTGATCCTCGATCAAGTGTCGACGCTATCTATGCGCTCGAAACACTCTACCATCGCGGTGCCGGGGAAGAAGTCATTCGCGTTTGGTTGAGTCCATCGGAATCCTGGGGACAAGAACAGCCACGGCGATTGCCAATCGCGCTGCAGGTTGCTTCACGTCATGCGTTTCTTGGCTTCGAAGATGCTTTAGTTGCCCATATCAATCACGTGGAGGCGACGATTGCGGCGACAGCGTGCATTGCCTTAGCGCGTTGTCGAAGTCGTGATGCGGTATATGCAATTGTTGAAAAGTTTTCGTCTGAGTCGCCCACCGCGCAGCTGCGCATGGCAGATGTGCTCGGGCGTTTGCGGCTACCGGGGGCGTCGGTGCGTATTCACGAGCTACGCGAAGCTTCCAGCGATCCAAAAGTCTGCGATGCATTGAACCTTGCAGAGGTTTTGCACTTCGATTACACGCAGATTGATAATTGGATGGAAGCGCTATTCGTGCTCAATGATGAGACATTGAGACGCTACCGTCCGTTAGTTCAATTGGCACTACCGCTGGCCAACATGCAACCCGAATCGATTCGTCGCCATGTCGAGGAAGCGCTCCGAATCCGCCGAAAGAGTTGAGTGGGCTTCGAGCATATAGGAATTTGGTTCTTTTCAGTGTAGGGAATGCACTAAAGAGAGGTGAAAAGTTGACATTGGCGGTCCGTGGTAATATCTTGCACGAACATTTGTTGCCACGGTGGTTTGTTTGACCAGATGCTTGTTAGGGGAGAGGCTTATTCCCCGCCCAGCACCTCTGGATGGACCCCTGTTAGCGAAATTTGCTCACTCCTTCTTCCCACCTATTTTCTTCGTTGATTGCCGCGGGGTTCATCGATGTCCTGGCTACTTTGTCTTTTGTTGGCGTTTGTCGACGGTCAATGGTTTCAGTTCCGAGGTCCTAAAGCGGATGGGCATGTTGTTGGAACCACAACTCCCAATGAATGGTCAGATTCAAAAAATGTGGTCTGGAAAGTTCCTGTACCCGGATTGGGTTGGTCATCACCCGTTATTGTCGACAATCGAATTTATCTCACCACTGCGGTGAATCAGGGCGAAGGATTATCGCTCAGAGCTCTTTGTTTGGACGCAGTTACTGGTAAGGCGATCTGGGACCGCGAAGTTCGGGCTGTCGACAAGGCGCCGAGTATTCATAAGAAGAATTCTCATGCAAGCCCTACACCGATCGTTCGTGATGGATATGTCTATGTTCATTTCGGCGCGCTCGGCATGGCGAAACTGAAAGCCTCCAGTGGCGATATCGAATGGTTATGCAGAGAACTCGATTATCCACCTCTTCATGGCAGTGGCGGATCACCGATTTTGCATGGGGATCGTCTGGCGGTTGTATGCGATGGTAGCTCGAAACCGTTTGTTGCCGCTGTAGATGCCAAAACGGGAAAAGTAATTTGGAAAACCTATCGGTCGATCGAAGCTGGAATCAGTCACTCGTTCGTGACTCCCACGGTGACTGAAGTGGATGGAGTTTGGCAGGTTTTAGCTCCGGGGCCGGATCATTTCGCTGCGTACGATTTGGCGACAGGCAAAGAGCTCTGGATCGTCAAGGCTAAAGGTTGGTCGGTCGTTCCTCAGCCACTCGTCGCCTTCGGCATGGTCATTTACAACCATGATTATGACAACCCGGAATTGATGGCAGTCAAGTTGGGAGGGAAGGGAGATGTTACTGATTCGAACGTTGTGTGGCGTATCAAAAGAGGAGCACCAAGCACACCCTCGCCAGTTCTCGTCGGCGAGAATCTCTTCTTTGTTTCCGACAACGGTATCGCTTCGTGTGTGAATGCAAAGACCGGAGAAACTTATTGGATGGAGAGGCTCGGAGGCGATTTTTCCGCTTCTCCGATCTATGTGAATAACGCTCTATTGTTCCTAGATGAAAATGGGCTTGCTCATTGGATTAAAGCGGATCGAAAATTTGAGGTTCTGGGAAAAAATGAAGTGACGGGGCGAACTCTCGCAACCCCTGCATTCGATCAAGGTGCGATGTATTTAAGAACAGATGAATTTCTCTTCAAGATTGCTCAGTGAGCTATACGGTTTTCCGATTGAATATAAGCGTTAGCTTTGCGCATTAAACTTAATTTTGCTGTTTCCGACCAAGAAGGAGATAATGCGATGAATTGTAGACTGTTACTGTTATCTATAGTTCTTCATAGTTCTCTCACTTTCGGATTGATCGCTGAAGAAGCACTGACGCTTGAAAATGTCACTCGCGTTGGCAAGATCAAGGCGGATGAGCCGGTGGCGAAAGATTTTTCGATGCAGCAGGCTGTAAGCTTTCTTGATCAAGCAGCTCTGGATTGGACAAAAAACCGCGAATGCTTCGCTTGCCATACCAATTATGCGTACCTCATGGTTCGTCCGAAAATTGACTTTTCAGCGGTCGCTCATCAGCAAGTAAGAAAGTCCTTGGAGGATATGGTCACCAAGAGGTGGCTGGAGCAGGGACCCCGGTGGGATGCGGAAGTACTGATGACAGCACACACGCTTGCGCTGAACGATGCCATAACAACGGGAAAGCTCGCAGAGCCAACGAAAGTAGCACTCGATCGTATGTGGACCGTGCAGCGAGATGATGGCGGCTTCAGTTGGCTCAAGTGTGGTTGGCCTCCCATGGAATCTGACGACGACTTCGCTGTACCCATCGTCGCGATTGCTGTTGCCGCGGCACCCGACAACTACAAGCGGACGGAGCAGGCTGTTGGTGGTATCGAAAAGCTTCGGCAGTATTTGGCGAAGAATCCGCCACCTACGCTGCATCATGAAGCGATGTTGCTCTGGGCCGATTGCTTAGAAAAAGGTTGGCTTTCCGATGATCAGCGAGAAGAGGTAGTGAGAGAGCTTAAGCAATTGCAACTCGCCGATGGAAGTTGGGCACTGGCATCCTTAGGGAACTGGGAACGGGAAGATGGCTCTCCGCAGACTAAAGATCAAGGTGACGGTTACGCGACGGGATTTGTGAGTTTTATTCTTCATCGTGCGGGAGTTAAATCGAGCGATCCTGTTTTGCAAAAAAGTCTGGCGTGGTTGCGAGCGAATCAGCGAACAAGTGGGCGTTGGTATACAAGATCCTTGCACAAAGATAGCCAGCACTACATCTCTAATGCAGGTAGTGCATTCGCTGTACTTGCTTTGAAGGATTGCGAAGCCGACTAGAAAAATTGTCCTAAAAAGAGTGCTGCATTCGCATTTTAATGCTCGCTTAAGTTTGTCGCAGTAATCTCAATTCATCGCGTGGCGGAGTTGGGTCGCTCGCTAGTGATCCCCGCTGATGAAATCCCGCTATTTCTCCCTAGGGAAGAACGACAATGTCGATGTGTGAATTGAGAGTTAAACTTATGCAGTCGTTTGTCTGTCTGGCACTGGTGGTTTGTGCTTGCGGTGTTAGGGGAGCAGAACCACCGGTTGGTGCCAAGTCGATTGGCGGGCATTGGTGGTGCCAGGAAGGTGATAAGCCAATCTATTTCTACGAGGATGCGGGAGAGTTTGTCGACCTATTCTCTTATCACATTCTCGATTCCAACAAAGATGGAATCGCTAATTTGATTTTGAGTCACGACGAAAAGTTTCTGATTATCAAAAGCCAAGGTTATCCGAATCATCCAACAGCGAAGTTTCCTAATTCGGGGAATCCGAATTCGATCAAAGTACAGGATTTTACTTTTAGAATCGCGCTAAAACCTGAGAAGTCGGATGTGATTACTCGAGTACCTATGGGGCCGATCGGTTTTGCTCTCAATGGAGTTGTCTTCTTCAACCCTTTTGAAATGGGTGGTATGAATGCTGTCGCAGGCTACTCCGAAGTTTGGTTAGATTCTTGCTGCGGCCATCCGCAACAGACGGGGGTCTATCATTATCACAAATATCCGAGTTGCGTGAAGTCGCCATTTCCTGATGATGGTGTGAGGCATTCACCGATTATCGGGTTTGCCTTCGACGGTTTTCCCATCTATGGCCCTTATGAGTCGAAAGATCTCATGGCGAAGGACATCAAGGATGGAAATGTTTTAGATGTTTGCAATGGCCATGAGGACTCGCAGCGTGGTTATCATTACCATGTGACTCCTGGGCAATTTCCTTACGTCATTGGTGGCTATCACGGAATCCCTGAGTCGACGAACAATCGAGGTCTTCGGCGTGCCGGTGAGGGAGCGATTAAGGATAATGCAGAGGGTGAGAGCAATATTGAAGCGGTCATCAGCCGTTTTACGCCGGGAAATTTAATTAAGGGAACAACGGCTCAGGTTCTGATTGAGCTGCAGCCTGATAAAATTCGACGCGGGAAGATGCCGGAGGGAAATCCCTCATGGATTCAGATTGGTCCTTATGAAGCGTTGTCGATGTCTCGTGAAGGTAATTCGATCAAAGCGGAGTTTGATATTCCCGAGGACGCAAATCTTGGGGTGTTGCTCGATTTGCATATGGAGTTCGAAGTACCCGGAAGACCGATTAGAGTTTTTAAAAAGAATGATGCCGCACGTGTTACTAAACAGTCGGATGATTGATCGTTTTAGAAAAGATGAGTATTACGGTTCTCTTTAAATTGGATGGCATATGGCGAGAGTTTTCATTGTTTTGTCGCTCGTGATGATGGCTGTAGGTATTGTCGCTCCCTACGGTTTTTCGCAGGATAAGTCTTTGCCACGTGCCGCACCTGAGTCACAAGGCGTTGACTCTCGTCTGCTACTAGAATTTATCGAAACCGCAGATCAGGATATTAAATCCTTACACAGTTTCATGCTTGTTCGGCATGGCAAGGTGGTTGCCGAGGCGTGGTGGGCACCGGAGTCTGCGACAAAGCCCCATGTGCTGTGGTCGCTGAGCAAGAGCTTCACATCGACTGCAGTAGGACTTGCCGTTGCCGAAGGGAAGTTGGATATTGATAAAGCTGTTTTGGAGTTCTTTCCGGAGGAGGCGCCGAGTGAACCCTCGGAAAATCTCAAGGCTATGAAGGTGCGAGATCTTTTGACCATGTCTGCTGGTCATAAAGATGAAGTCGTGCTGCGAAATGAAAAGAACTGGATCAAGGCTTTTCTGAATCATCCTGTACCGTTTCAACCTGGTACACATTTCCGCTATAACACGCCAGCTACCTTCATGCAGTCTGCAATCGTTCAGAAGGTTACTGGCGAAACGGTTGTCGATTATCTAAAGCCTCGGCTTTTTGAGCCTCTAGGGATTGAATCGCCGAAATGGGACGCAAATCCACAAGGGATTTCCATTGGTGGATACGGCCTTTATCTGAAGACCGAAGATATTGCCAAGTTCGGGCAACTTTATCTACAGAACGGAGTGTGGCAAGGAAAGCAACTTGTACCATCCGACTGGATCAAGATGGCCACATCCAAGCAGGTATCCAATGGCAGTAACCCTGATAGCGACTGGGCGCAAGGCTATGGATTTCAGTTTTGGATTTGCCGCAATGATGCGTTTCGTGGTGATGGCAAAGATGGTCAGTTCTGTATCGTGCTTCCTAAACTGGATGCCGTTGTAGCGATCACTGCTAATACTGGAGATATGCAGGCGGAACTAAATGTTGTGTGGAAGAAACTGCTGCCAGCAATCAAGGATGGGGAACTACCACCAAACCCTGAGGCACAACAGCAGTTGTCCAGGAAAGTTGCCGAGCTAAAAGCAACTCGATAACCTGTAATCTTCAGGGCATTACGACTTCACTCATTCAAAGATTCGACCATAAAAAAAGTGGAGTAGGATTCATTTCCTGCTCCACTTTAACGTCCTATGTTCGCATTTTTGTATTAGGGGTAGGACTAGCTTTGAGCCATTTTTTCATGGACTCGATCGATTGCTTCTTCTACTGGGGTGAAGCCTTGCTCAAGTGCTTGTTCGTAGCAATTAAGTGCTTCTTCGTAGTTGATATCGGTACCGCGGCCGAATTCAAAGCAATCGCCGAGTTCTGCCATGCAACCTGGGTCGCCGATGTCTGCTCCCATGCTGTAGTAATGGAACGCTTTTTCTAGATCGATCTCAGTTCCAATTCCTTGTGTGTAGCATTCTCCGAGGCATTGCATAGCAAAAGGAAATCCCGCTTCAGCTGATCGAGATAAAAGCTCGATCGCCTGTTCTGGATCCTGTTCGCAACCAGCGCCACGCATCATGCAATAGCCGGCAAACGCTAATGCTGGAGGATATTGCTCTTCGGCAGCTCTCCAGTAGAACCTGAATGCTTTGGCTTCGTCCTCTTCAACGCCATCGCCAGCTTCGTACTTTTGACCTAGCATGACAAGTGCATTGAGGTCTCCTGATGCCGCAGCAGTTTCGAGGTCTGCGATCAAATCGTCGTCGGATGAACCCTCTGGGAAATATTCGGCGGTGATTTGTTGGTCATCGATGGATGGGTAGGCATCGACAAAGATAGCTCCCAATTCCACTTCGTCTCCATAGCTATTCTGTAGGCTCATCGCGAGTGCTGCCGAAAGAACCTCTCCATGTTGATTGGAAAAGCTTCCTGATCCAGCTCCGTCACTCCATTGGGCTACGGTCTCCTCAATTAGAAGATTTCTCTCCTCGGGTGTTAGATCTCTAAGAACGTCATAAGCCGTCGTGATTCGAAGGGCTTTTTCTTCGGGAGAGTAAACGAAGCGAAGTCGGCCACCTCCTGAAATCACTTCAGCTAGATCTCCGAGTTCTAGGTACTCCAGACAAGACTCGTCGGATGCCAAGCCGTGTAAAGCAGCTAGGGTATCAGTCGCTTCCACCATTTCGCCATCGCGAGGATCATCAGCAATCGCAGACGCCAATCCAGTAATGACAAACTTGGCCATAAACCAAACCTTCTATTTGAAAGAGCACAAAGAAAGAAAAGACCGTGGAAAACAAGAAGCCAGCGATTGGCTCTCAACATCATCAACCACAAGAACGCAATTAAAATATGAAAAGTTACAAAGTATTAGATTCTGAAGATTCGGTATGGTAGCAGGTGGCCCGAGTATGGTGCCAATCAGGTGCTAAAAAACTTTTAAAAACGTAACAGTACAACGATAAAGTTCAAACTGTGTGGTAAAGCCTGCGGGGCAGAGTCTACCGATAGGATTTGGTATATTTCGGCGGTAAGCGATTGAGTGGTTCAAGGTGAAGAATGGTTGGGTGGTAGGCGTTTGGTGAGCCTTTAAACGTTACGCACTTTTCGAACTGGGGCAAAGCTATGATTCATATTCGGCATGCACTATTTGTTACATTCATATTAGTGGCTGTTGTGGAGGGGGCCCTTGGGCAGGGTGTCGGGTTAGAAAAGGTCGATGCGACCAAGTTATTCAATCAAGACGTTGCACTCTCAAACCCACTCAGAGTCGAACAGGTCAAGGAACTTGATCGGTACATCAAATTCTTGGCAAGTGACAGTTCAAGGTTCCAGAAGCTTTTTTCCCCCGATTACAGTTCCGTCGAAAGATTTGAGAAATCAGCAGAACCATTGCGCAAAGCCTTCTCGGAATCGATCGGTTATCCGCCGCCAGGGGATCGTCCAAAGTCTCCAGCGACATTTCAGCAAATTGGTGAGGATGCAATAGGCGTCTATTATCGGGCGATGATTCCTATCTTGCCCGAGGTGTATTCCGAAGGAATCTATATCGTACCTAAGTCACTCCGAGGAAAAGCACCGTTGGTAGTTGCTATGCATGGTGGAGGAGGATCACCGGAAGTTGCTCTGTTCCATGGAGGAGCGAATTATCACGACATGGTACGTGGAGGAGTAAAAAGGGGATACATCGTTTATGCTCCGCAGCATCTCTTCCGCGCTGATGGATATCCGGAAGATATTCGTAGGCAAATCGATGATCGACTTCGGCTGGTTGGCACGAGCATCACGGCCGTCGAGATCGCAAAAATCACATTTGCGTTGGATGAGTTAATAAAAAGAGATGAGGTTGATGCATCGCGTATCGCCATGGTCGGCTTGTCGTATGGTGGATATTACGCTCAGGTAACACCTGCACTTGATACGCGTATTAAGGTCTCTGTCTCCAGTTGCTACTTTGGAGTTCAGGAGTTTAGATATGAAAAAGATGAACTGTCGATACCAACCGATTTCCGTTTCATGAATCGATTAACCCTTTTTAATGATGCTGATCTTGTTGCGTTAATTTGTCCTCGAGCTCATCAGATCCAAGCGGGGGCGACCGATAATGCATCTCATCGCGAAAAAGGAAAAGAACTCGCTCCTCGCGCAGGCAACTTTTATCAAAAACTAAACCTCAGCGATCGTTTTCAGCACGTGATCTTCGAAGGGGGGCACGAATTTGATGATGAGTCTGCATGGCAGTTCGTAGCCAAGCATCTTTAAGAAGTGAAGTGTTGTCTGGTCGCTGGTGAGGGATACTCATAAAAGTTTTTCAAGCCGAGGGTGGAGCTTCAGCTTTTATGTGCTTATTTGCCAGTGTACCAGCGATGTTGATGTACTGTTTTAGCGAATGATTCGAGGTCTTGATACTTTCGCTGCCACGTAGTGTACATGACTCCCTCGACTCCAGTTATGTTGTTGTCTGTAACAGTATCGAGCCAGTTGTTTACTTGGCTTACTGAGCCATCATAGTAGCCGGCGATCACTTGCTTATGACCAAGTTTTGCGAAGTGATTAAGGCTCTCTTGCCGCTTGCCAAAATTCCAGTTCATGACACGAACGTCTTTAGGCAACGTTGCCGACTTGAGCGAACCATTGACAAGATAGTAGTTGTCGACGGCATTGTGATATGGATCAAACATATCGCTCCAAACAAATACCTGCGACTTCGGCGATTTGCGATGAATGGTGTCAAAGCAATATTGGGCATTGTGAGTGAGAAGTTCACCAGGTGAGATATTCTTGCTTAGTCCTGGAATATTCGAAGAAGTCCAACCCATGACCCGGTATTCATCATGAGACATCATCAGATCGCTGAGCGGAATAAGATCTGTGACCTGAAGGATTTGTTTTTGTAAAAGAGCTTCAAACTTTTTATCGCTAATAGTACCGCAAACTTGTCCTTCATACACAACATGGGTGTGGTAGTAGGATATAGATAATTTCGTGCCATCAGGGAACTTCCGAAGCATGCGAATGGGAGGGCTTTCATGCCAGGAGTCGTATTCCCCGCCGTACGGTACGCGGCCAAGTTTAGGGTCCTCCCATTTTTCAAAGTCGACGCCCTCGACGAGTTCTGTAGTTTTGCCGTCTTTGTCTATAGCTTTGACAGAAATCGGCGCTGTATCACGACGCACGAGATTGACCGCCCCGCAGGCTTCGAGTATCGGCTCGGAAATCCAGAGAGTTCCCTCCGTCGGCCCCCAAGCTCCCATGTAGAGGTTCACTTCCTCGTTATCAAGGGAGTTGAATGTGATCGTGTGTGTTTTCCAGTCCTGCGTCGATTGAACTTGTAGGCTGGTATAGTTGAGAGTGCGCCCCTTGGGGGTTAGTGGTTTTATCTCGACAGGCGCATTGAATTGATCCGTTTTAATCTTTAGCGATATTCGATAATGCCGGAAGGGAGTTAGTTTTAACTTCTTCATAATCCGCGTATTAGGCGAATGGGGCGCTGTGGTTCGGAGAGAATCACCTTCCAAGACGAACGATTCATCAATGAAACCCCACTTCCTTTTTTCGCTCAGTGGTGGAAGTTCGATGTCAGGGTCCGATTGAACATTTGCGATATTGCCGTTCACAACAAATGGAGCATCGATTACAGGAAGACCTTCCGCAAGATTAGGATCCTGTGAAAGGATGTCGTTGGAATAGCCGACAGGACATACTGCGGCAACGATTTTGATGCCCAAAGATTCAGCATGTTTTGTGAGTCGCTCCACATTTTTGAAGTAGCGCTCGTCCATCTCATGTAAGCGTGAGAACTTCGAATCAGCAATGAGAAAGCGAGTGTAGCCAGCGGGGGCTGCACGATCCATCAACGCGATAAGATGGTCAATTTCCTTCGGAACCAGCAGATTGGCAGGGGCATAGACCCAGAGTTCCTTGCTGTAGAGACTGCACTGAGCAGCGAAAAAAAACAGAGTTGCAAAATAAAAAGCTGTAAACAGTGGATTGGATTTATAGGACATAGGGTTTTGATCGGTTGAGGTAGCTAAGAAATCGTTTTTTCGTAAGGATCGGCAAAGGAGCCAAAAGCACCGAGGCCTCCGTCGACACTGAGGTCAGTGGCTGTAATAAACGACGCAGCGTTTGTCGAAAGCCATACCACAGCATGGGCGATTTCCTCTGGCTGGCCAATTCGGCCAAGCGGATGACGGTTCGCAAGTTCGGCGGCACCACCTTGAGCAGCCAAGCTGGCACGCACCAACGGCGTATCGATCGCTCCCGGAGAAACGCTGACCACACGAACTCCATCGCGAGCGTATTCAACGCCCCATTGCATCGCTTGCAACAGATTGGCTGCTTTAATAGGTCCGTAGACAGGTACTTGCCTAGCCGTGCGGTGCCCTTGTCCGCTTGCGATATTGATCACTACGCCACTTTGCTGCTCCCGCATTACGCGAAGTGCATGCTTAGCCATATAAAGATAGCCCGATAAATTGATGGCTAACATTCGTTGATAGTCGTCTTGCTTCACGTCCTCAACGCGCACGTAGGAGCTTGGAGGTTGGATGGCCGCGTTATTCACCAGTACATCAAGCGCACCATACCTTGATACGATTTCACGAATTGACTGTTCGCACTGAGACTCTTGAGAAACATCTAGATGACGATAGTGGATGCCTTCGGGAAGCGATGACGCCATTTTGTCATCGATATCGGCGCAAATTACCGTTGCATTTGAAGAAGCGAACATTTCACAGATCGCTCTTCCTATCCCATTGCAACCGCCAGTCACTAAGACGATTCTTCCAGCGTTACTGTAATGGACTTCACCTTGTGGTCGTGGCGATGGCATGATGGTCCTCAATGTTAAAGGAAATAATTAGAGGGCGATCTTAACGATGGTGGATCATTGCTTGTCGATCAAGGCAGCATTCAATACAAAGTCAAATGCGCTCATCGCATCGGCATAGGTGGTGTCGTGTCCACCGTCGACTCGGTGTATGAGTTTAGCCTGGCGATTCAGCTTACTCAATTTGTCGGCAAGTCGCAGGACGCTCGCGGCTGGAACTAAAGTGTCTTTCCCTCCCGTAGTGAAGGCAATGGGCATCGTTAGTTGTTCTGAATGTAGCTCGGCAGATCTTTCGCGATAGGGGATAGGATTCGTTTCCTTAGTACCGCCGAATGATTCCGCGATGGCATCTTGAAAGTTGTCGTATTCCACGAGGTTCGCGGTACCATTCATCGCAACAACACCAGCTAAAAGTCCTGGATGACGGACGGCAAAGGTCATCGCACCAGTCCCTCCCATCGAACCGCCACAAAGAATAATTTTGGCAATGGTATATTCCTTGCGAATTTCATTCATTATTTGAACCAAATCCGCTTCCGCTTTCGGTCCCATCCAAGATGTTTTAGCACGATAGTCAGGAGACAAATAAATCATACGGTGCTTGGCTGCTGAGTCGCGCGCCGCAGCGCATTCAGCACGTGGATCTTGGATAAATTGCCAGCGATCAGAGCCATGACCATGGAGAGCAATGAGCAATGAATGAGCCTTGCTCTTGTCGTAATCGCTTGGGAGCATGATAACGTATCGCTGCTGGCTGCCATCGATTGCGGAGGTGAACTCAACGTCTATCGGTTTCGAAAACGGAGATTGTGAAAATGCAAGCAGTGACGAGTTAAGCCAAAAGATGATTCCTATCAACGACCTGGCTTGATTCATTTATCATCTCTTGAAATAGAAAAAGTTCCTGGTAACTGCCAACTAGCGAAGGTTTGATAGTAGGGCCTTCAGGTACTCAAGAGGAAACAAGACCTCTCCGCTCAAATTGTTTTGCAGTAATCGATTTCAGCGATGCTATCCACGGTAGCCTTGCGCAAAGCGATCACTTTGCGAGGAAACATGAAAGCCAAGAATAGCAGCGTAGCTAACTATTTCAGCCCATCAGTTCCGGGATTGGTTTGCCATGGTCGACGATTGGAGTTGGTCGGCCATTGAAATCTTTAATAAAGGTTTTCGCAGAGTCGATTCCAAGGTGTCGATAAATAGTTGCGAGGAAATCCCCTGCCGAGCAAACTCTTTCGATTGGATCTTCGCCTCGTTTGTCCGTGGCGCCGATAACTTGGCCGGTACGAATTCCTCCACCCGCCCAGATATTCGAGAAAGCTCTTGGCCAGTGGTCGCGACCAGGCTGAATTGTACCAGCAGGTGCACTAGCGTTACCGGCACCAGTGCTCGGCGAGTATTCGATCTTCGGTGTGCGTCCGAACTCACCGGTAACAACCACTAAAACTCGCTTATCCAAGCCACGTTCATAGATATCTTCGATTAGCGCTGATACCGCTTGGTCAAAGGCTTCGGCTCGGAAACGTAGGGCGTCGAATACATGGTGATTGACCGCATGATCATCCCAGTTACCGACTCGACCACAAAGTTGGCCGCTTAGGCTTGTCGTGAGAACCTCGACTCCAGCTTCCACAAGTCGACGGGCCATGAGTAATTGCTGGCCCCAGGAGTTTCTTCCATAACGATCGCGAATGCGGTCATCTTCTTTGGTAAGATCAAAAGCTTCTTTGGTTTTGGGGCTCGTCAGCAACGACATCGCTTGCTGTTCGAATTGGTCGAGTGCACCTAGCTCCCCTGCCCTGTCGAAGGCACGTGAGAGAGTGTCCAGGTTCTGTCTTAGCGACGAACGACGCTGCAGTCTCTGCACTTCGTTCGCGTCGGTTAATCCGATATTGGGTACTGAGAAGGTTGGAGAATTCGGATCACCCATCACGGTGAAGGGGGAGTATGCTTCTCCGAGATACGCGGGACCGTTGTATTCCAATGGAGGGTTGATGCCGACGTAACGAGGCAGAGGATTCGTACGCTGCTCATTGAGTGAGCGTAAGTAGTTGGTAACGGTCATCCAGTCTGGATACTTTGGCTTTGGCTTGTCGCGAGTGTCGGGATCGCCAGAAAGCATCTGCATCGAGCCAGCGGGATGCCCGGGGGCCGTTTGGCGCATCGATCGCAACACAGCAAACTTGTCGGCGATAGCAGCTTGTCGTGGGAGTAGTTCGGAAAACTGTAAGCCAGGAACTTTGGTCGCGATAGTCTTGAAGGGACCGCGATACTCGCTACCGATTTGCGGCTTGGGATCGTAGGTGTCGAGATGTGAGCAACCACCTGGCTTCCAAACCATGATGACTGCAGTCTTTTCGCTAGAGTTTCCACTTGTTTCACTCGCCTGCAAGGTTTGCAAACGAAGCACGCTCGGAAGACTTAAAGCAGCAAAGCCTCCGAGTCCCATGCGCAAAAAGCCACGTCGTCCGGCCTTACCAAAAGCATTCGGACCGCAGCAATGACTGTGTGGGTCGTGTATGTTCGATGCGTAAAATGGATCGCTCATAGCTCTTCCTAAGGTAGAACGCGAATATGGATAGGTTCGGAAATGACAATTTCGGCAGTGTCGCGCGGGGTTGCTGCGTCAGTGGTTGCTTTGAGTTTCGCAGCCGATGCGGTAACTGCCGTATCAGCAGCTTGCTTTTTAGCGGTCAGCTCGGCGATCTTTTGGTCGGCCTCGCTTTTCTTTTCTACAGGCAAAGAGGCAGCTAACTCCATTTGCTTTTTTAATTCATCGGCGGCAGCTGCTGCCTGTTCCACTGCCGTTTTAGATTCGGATTCCGCTTTGACAACTGCCTGCGGATTATAGCGATATTTCGGGACTGCGACCCCATAGAAGGCGATCGTATATTCGCCAGGAGCGGTCTTGAGAGCAGCAGTATCGATGACCGTTTCCGCTTGTGTTGCTGTGAGGTTGACGTTGAACATGGGGTGGTTGTCGAGTCCTTTGCCTAGCGTCTTCAATTGCAAAACGCTCCCCGAAAACTCGCTGCGCAAAGTAAGTGACAATGGCAGAGTTAGTTTCTCACCCGCTTTGACTTCAAAAGCTTTCTTTTCAGCAGTAGCCAGAGTGATTGGCGCCGTTTCCGAAGTTGTAACTGAAACGGGCATTCCCTCAAGCAAGCGTGGGCTAGGTATTTCGCCCCATGAATCGACAATTGGCCACGCCATTTGAGCAAGGTGAACAGGTTGTGTCACCATCTGGTCAGAGACTATGGCCGTCGCTGTCAACGTCGCATCAGCAACACCGGTTGGCGCATCGCTAGCCGCCGTTAGTAATACAATCCCACGCATTTTCCCGGCTGGGATTGTGAGCCCTTGTGCGGTTACCCCGTTGGGTAGGCCCGTGATATTGAGTTGTATCTCACCATCAAAACCATCGCGACGTACGGTAACAACTTCAAGTGCAACGGTTGATCCGGCGCGAAGCGCGAGAGGCTTGGAAAGCGCATTGCGATCGCCGTTGCGCAGTTCCATGTGCAACCCCCAAGCGGCTACAGCAAAATCGGGCTGAGCTTTGCGGACGACTAAGCGATAGGCATTTTGTGGTTCGCGTCTAGTGCCTCCGAAAAGATCGCTTAGCAAAATACGGTAGTTTCCGGTCTCTTTGATTTCAAGTTTTCCGAGGATGTCAGTCGAACCACCGTCAAAGGGAGGGCCATCATAGGCATAACCGTTACTCGATGGTTTGACCGGGCTGGCAATGTCGTTCAATTCTAAAAGGTCGACCCACTTCTGTTCTGTGCCTTCCATTTTGGATTGCTGGATAACAATCGCTGGATCCGTGTTAAGGCCTAGTCGATCCGAAGCGACTTCGACCCACCAAACATCGCCTGCGGTTGCTGCAAATTCATAAGTATCGACATCTGCGGCTGGAAAGAATCGTCCACTGATATCACACGGGAGTGTGATTGATTGAGTTGCGTTCTCTTCTGCTTCTTGAGTCGCAGCGGTAACAGGCAACCCGCGAGGAGGCCAGGAAAAACTGCGAACCCATTTCGTTGCAGGAAAGCTAGGGAGCGGTGCGTCGACTGGAATCTCTTGCAGTGTTAGCCGATAGAAATATCCAGTGCCACCTTTGAATGTAAGTTCATGTAATTTAATGACATGGCGACCATCCTGTTGGGCTGTAAAGTCCAAGGTATTCCCGCGTCGTTCGACGACTAAGTCTCTGCCTGTTTGATCGGCAATAATCACGACAGGATCAAGTTTTGAGTCGATACCTCGTGACGAGCAATGAACAATATAACGATGACCTTTTTGAGCCTCGAAGGAGTAGTAGTCGATCGCCTTGGCAGAAATCGTGGCATTGCAAACCGAGTTAACTGGCAAAGCCATCGCAGTTGCCAAACTGGTGTTAGGCTGCGATGGAAGCACTTCTGGTAGAGTACCGACAGAAAAAATTCGGGCAGACGAGATCCCAAGACGACTTAAAACACGAGCTTCATAGATTCCGGGTGGACAATCCGCAGCAATGGTAACGGTGAATTTGTTCGCTTCGGTAACACCCTGCTCATTTTTCTTTGCAACGGCTGTAATCCCTGGATGCTGAAAGCGAAGTTCGGTTACATCCTCAAGGTTTTCACCAGCGACGGTTACATCGAGAGTTGTACCAACTGTGCCGCCCATTGGTGTAGTCGACAGTAGCCGAGGTAATGGAAGGCAAACCGATTGCGCCGACAACGTACCGGTGAAACAAAAACTCAGCATTAACCACCCAAGCATCGTCGAGACACTTGCTCTATTCGTGGGCAACTTTTTGTTTAGAAGCGAGAAGCTCATATCGAAGTCCATCAATGATTGAAGAGGAATTCTTTGGAGTTAATAAGAGCCCAGACGAGATCTTGGAAATTCTCGCGGAGCACTTTCTGCGCATCGACGGGATTGCCCTGCGCGTCCACTCGTGATTCTTTCAGATATTCGACCGCCGTTTTAAGTTCAGCGTCACTCGGTTTGCGAGAAAATGCGACTAGGTAAAGTTCCGTAACTTTTTCTTCTAAAACTTTTTCTGATTTGATTAATTGTTCGATTCGGCCTGAGCCATTACCAAGTTTCCCTTTAACATCTCCCGCATTCATCAAATGTAAGCTCTGAGAGAGGCTTGAAGATTGCACTCGCTCACATTCACAAACACTTTCATTTTCAGGTCTACCGAAAACTTTTAGGAATGGTGAAGCGTTGTTGTAACTGTTGTCAGGAAGTGCAATCGCTCGCGTCCCAGGAGGAAGATTAGGGAAGTCTGTCCTTGTACCGGCTAAATCATCGATTGCATCGAGCATTACTTCGGCTTGGAGGCGACGTGGGTAGTAATGAGAGTAGTTTTGACCATCAGCCACATTAAATTCATTGGGTATGGCACTCAGTTGGTAAGCGTTGGATTGAACAATGATTCGAACCAGTTCCTTGAGGTTGAATTGGCTGTCGATGAAATGCTTTTCAAGTGCTGCCAAAAGCTGGGGATTGGTTGGAGGGTTGGATTCTCGAATATCGTCTTCGGGTTCAATCAGCCCGCGGCGAAAGAAATGTTTCCAGTAACGATTCACAAGCGACTTTGCAAAGAAGGGATTCGTTGGGGAACTCATCCAATCCGCGAGTTTTAATCGCGGATCTTCATCAGGAGGTATCGTTAACGTTTCTTGGCCCAGCGGCGCAGGTCGTAGTGTTGCTCCAGTTTTGATGTTTGCGATCCCAGCGACTCCACGTTTGTGAAAAATCATATCTTCGCCACGAGTCGCTGTTGGCTTGCGGCCCACTTGGCTGAAGAACGCTGCGAGACTGTAGTAATCATCTTGACTCCAGCGTTCGAAGGGATGGTGATGGCATTGGGCGCACTGCATACGAACGCCCAGGAACAATTGCGCTACGTCTTCGAGTTGTTGCTTGGGTTCCTTGACGCGTTTGTACCAAGCGACGGGAGGGTTGGCGATGACAGTGCCGGTCGCCGCTAGAAGTTCACGAACCATCTGATCGTAGGGCTTATTCGCCAGAAGGCCATCGCGTACCCAAGAGTAAAAGGCAAAGTTGGAAGTGATATCGCTCGCGTCATCGCGGCGATTCTTTAACATGGCGGTCCATTTATTGGCAAAGAAATCTGCGTACTCAGAGCTTTGTAGCAACCGATCGACAACACGATTACGTTTGTCAGGTGAAGTATCTTGTTCGAACGCCGTCAATTCTTCGAGGGTTGGAAGTTTACCAGTGATATCGAGCGATACTCGGCGGATAAAGGTTGCATCATCACAAAGAGGAGACGGTGGGATTCCTAGTTCGCGTAGATTGGCGAAAACTGCGTCATCGATAAAGTTCTTGGAGGGAGGGATCGAGTCAACCGGTGAGCCCTGCGGTACGGCTGCGTCGAACACGACGACTTTCCCTTGAAAGCGAATCATGACAGATACTTTACCGGGGATATCAAGAATCTTAACGAGTCCGTTTTCTGTTACTTGTGCCATCGCAGTGTCGTTAGACTCATGTAGAACAAGTTCGGTCACGTCCTTGCGAGAGTTGTCTGAATAAACCGCAATCGTCTTGAGTTGTTGTTGACTATTGCGACTTAAGACGGCCCTCGGTGGTTCCACTTCCAACGACACAAGCTTGGGAGCGATATCACCATCGTACTGGGCGCCTTGAGAGATCCAACTTACCAAGCTTTGATAGTGCGCTGATTCGGGAGTGAGTCGAGCACCACCACCGTGAGAAAGTTTATTGGTTGCCTTCATGAGCAAAAGGCTATGTTCGGGCGCGGCGGGGAAGACTCGTCGACCACGACCTTCCATAACGATGTGTGTGTAATCTTCTTTGGGTTCGAACCCGAGCAGTGATAACTGAAAACCGTTTTGGCCATTTCCTGCTTTCGCATGACAAGTGCCTGCGTTGCAACCGGCACGAGTCAGGATCGGGATAACTTCGTTGACGAAGCTCGCTGCAGCGGGCGTCGGGGCTGGGGCCGTCGCAGAGTTGTCCGCGAGATTTTCAATAGGAGCAGCCAGGATGGTTGTGCCAACCATCAGCGACCATGCAAGAAGCCATAAACCAACATGAGTTGCTGGAAGCAAGAGAATCTTTCTCAATGGGCTTATCCAAAAAGCCATATTCAACCCTGCGCTTTCGAATCTGATCAGGCGGGGAATTTTAAACGGTAAGGCGGGAGTAGGTATGGACGGGAGATTGTCTAGGGCAGCAACAACAAGTGAGATACAAGGGAAGTCAAGGCAAACTATGTAGCTCAGAGGCAATCGAACAGCAATTGATTTTAGTCGGTCGGTGGGGTGCATGTCCATCTAGATAAGGGGATTGTACCCCGCTTAAAGGGTGTTTTTGCGAAATACTTTTCGAGAATACTTTTGCAATCGCGTCAAACGTTCCAAGCCGCTCATAAGGTCTAAAGTGTCAGGCAGATAGTTTGTATCGCCCGTTCTGTCCCATGGCTGTTTAGATGATCTATTCGTAAAGCAGACAGACTGTCGTTGTCCTCTCCCTGATAAGCTTTTTCGCCCTGAGCAATTGCTGCTCACCCGTAAAACAACTTTGCTCTTCAGGCCGATATGCCGCACGAAATCGCGGAGTGTCTTGAGGACGCGATATGTTTGAATTTCATTCCAGCAGATAGGTGAATTGACGTAAGTCACGCTACTTCAGAAACAGAGAGTGTAAATGGTTAGGGCACTGTTGCTGTTTCAGGCGAGCCATGCAGAGTCAATAGCATTCATTTGGTTTTGTCAAACAATGCGACCACTCGAGTCCAGCCCGCGCTTCCACCGGTGAGCTTAACGGGGAAGCAGGAGATTTTGAAACCGAAGGGATAAGGAAGCGAGCGCAAGTTGGCCAGTTTTTCAATGTGGCAGTATTCTTTGTGGCGTCCGACACGATGAGCTTCCCATAAAACCGCTGGGTCACGAGTCTCTTCAAAACGTTTTCTCATTGCCCAAAATGGTTGATCCCAGCCCCAAGCGTCCGTTCCCATCACTCGAATCCCTTGATCGATCAGCCAAGCGGTTGACTCCGCCGTCATACCTGAGCCGGCATCAAAGTACTCGCGTTGTCCCCATAATAAATCGGCATCGGTGCGTATCAAAACAATATCGAAGGGTTTGAGCTGATAGTTGATGCGGGTCAATTCGTCTATCAAAGCATCAACACCGATCAGGGAACCATTCGGACGGTTGGAAAAGTTCAGCACTACTCCATCAGAGAAAAACCATTCCAGTGGCATCTGGTCGATCGTTCTTGAGATTGTCCCATTGCAAGTTGGGTAGTAGTGCCAAGGAGCATCAACATGAGTTCCGTTGTGTGAGCTCGCGACAATTTTATCGTTGGCCCACCCGAGTCCCTCCGGAAGATCGGCAACGGTGGCACCTAACATCTCTGCCATAACGCTGGCGGAATCAAGGTGCGATTGTCGTTCGACGAGGACTCGCAATGGCTCGCTGGGGGAGTCTTCCAAGGGGACGCTGAGGTCGATGCACTTCACAGGATTGGCTCTTTGGAGAACGTGGTTCCAGATTTAATCTCATTACCGAGTCGCCTAAGTTTACCTTGCTGGCTATCTGTCATGCGAGTGTGTATCCGATTATCTTAGATTGGGTGAACTTGTCGAATGCAGCGGCGGTTTTGCGATGCTTTATCCGAATCGATTTAAAGTAAGGATTAGCCCGCGTATCGATTTGCGACTACTTTTGGTTGCTTGTCCTACTTTTTAATTCAATCTCTTGATCATCCTTTTTTAGACGGTTATACCATGCTAGTAAGAAGCCTGCTTTTTGTGTTAGCTATCTTTGTGGTCGTGGAATGCGTGGTTGTGGAGGTGGGGGTTGGACAATCACCGTCAGGGAATGTTGCGCAGAGCGATGAAAGAGCGGAATTTATTCGCGCCAATTATTCTAAGCGCGAAGTGAAAATTCGGATGCGCGATGGAGTGGATCTCTTTACAACTATTTATTCACCCAATGATGTCGATCCGGCTAAGAAGTATCCCATCTTGTTAATGAGAACGCCGTATAGCGTTGGACCGTATGGACTCAGTGAGTATCGATCTAAATTAGGTCCTAGTGCTGAGTTCGAGACAAATAAGTATATCTTCGTATTTCAGGATGTACGTGGACGCTACATGAGTGGAGGTGAATTCCAGAACATGCGTCCCCATATTCGTAACAAAAGGTCGAATACCGATATCGACGAGAGCAGCGATACCTACGACACGGTTGAATGGTTGGTGGGAAATGTGCCTCGCAATAATGGCCGAGTCGGGCAGTGGGGTATTTCTTATCCAGGTTTTTACACTTCTGCGGGAGCGATCGATTCGCATCCAGCGTTGGTAGCCGTTTCACCACAAGCTCCGATCGCAGACTGGTTTTTTGATGACTTTCATCGAAACGGTGCGTTCGTTTTACCCATGGGCTTTAATTTTTTTGCTTCTTTCGGCAAGGCACGTCCGGAACCAACAACGCAATCTAGCCCAGGGTTCGAATTTCCAACTCGAGATGGCTATCAGTTCTTTATGGATCTTGGGCCGTTAGGTAATGTCGATAAAAAGTATTTCAAAGACGAGATAGGTTTTTGGAATGACTTGGAAGATCATCCGAACTACGACCAGTTCTGGCAGGATCGTAATCTTCTCCCTAATTTGCAGAATATAAAATCTGCGGTTCTAACTGTGGGTGGATGGTATGACACGGAAGATCTCTACGGGCCACTCTCCACGTATGCAGCAATCGAGAAACAGAATCCGAGCACCAAAAATTATTTGGTGATGGGCCCGTGGTATCATGGTCAATGGGCAGGGGATGAAGGGCGAAAATTAGGTGGAGCCGATTTTGGATTTGCCACATCGCTGTGGTATCAGCAAAACATCTTGTTGCCATTCTTTGAAACTCATTTACGAGGAAATATTTCAGCCGAGCCGGCTGAGATCACCGTTTTTGAAACCGGTGCAAATCGTTGGCGGCAATTCGATTCTTGGCCTCCTGCGATGGTCAAGAGTCAGCCGCATTATCTCGATGCTAACGGAATGTTGACGGCCAATCCTGCAGAAGTGGATTCGGGGTCGGATTCATTTCCTAGTGATCCCAAGAAACCTGTTCCCTACACGATGGAGATCACGACCGCCTGGGCGCGCGATTATGTTACGGAAGATCAACGCTTCGCATCGTGGCGACCTGATGTGCTGGTATACAATAGCGATTCGCTCAAAGCTCCAGTTACCGTTGCTGGACCGATACCTGTCGAACTGTGGGTAACCAGTACGTCGACGGATGCGGATTGGATTGTCAAAGTGATTGATGTGCATCCAGGAATTTCGGGAGCAAGTGCACGTGGCCGTGATCCAAAAGAGAATCAAGAAAGTGGTCGGCAGGAGTTGGTTCGAGCCGGTGTGCTACGAGGAAGATTCCGAGAGAGTTTTTCAAATCCTGTGCCGATGGAACCTGGTAAGCCAACGAAAATTCGTTTTGAGCTGAGCGATATCTGTCACACCTTTGAGGCGGGACACAGGATCATGATCCATGTGCAAAGCAGTTGGTTTCCGTTTATCGATCGCAATCCCCAGAAATATGTTCCGAACATCTTCAAAGCTCAAGAAAGCGATTTTCAATCGGCGATACACACCGTCTTGCGAGGAGAGGAGTTCAAGAGTCGCGTCGAGTTGCCGATTCTTCCATAGTACAAGAGCCGACCGCTTGCGGATTTGCAATTGGAATGTCTACTAACGAGTAACGCTGGATTTAGGCGGCCGGCGAAACGGGTTGGTAAAAAGGTGTTTGGTGTGATGAAACGATTCGGAGCAATGCTCAAAGATATCGGTTGGCTTTGGGGGCTTATCTTCTTGGTGAACACGGGCTTGGTCTATTTTGTCAGTCTGTTGTATTTGCCGATCTATCCCGTGTTGGCGGTGATATGTATTTATTTTACGTACATGAGGTATGACGAAGAAGGTAATCGGCTAACGCAGTTGTAGTCGAATCGCAAGCGTCACTGGTGAGAGGCAAATTGCGTTCCGAGATGTTTCTCGCCTTCGACTGCGGGTGAAACGACGGCGAGGAATCGTGAGCATCGTGTGTGAAGGTTTCAAATCGTTGGCGTACGATAGATGACCTTTTTGTTGACGATGATTTCGGTATCCACCAAGTAACGCTTTATTGCCGTGAGGTCTGGCTCAACGCCAAGTCCCGGTGCGTCGGGGATCTGTATAAGTCCATCCGAGTCAGGCAAGATACGGTTCTTTGTCATGTCGATTGCCAGCGATTTGAGCTCTGTCGGAAATTCGCAAATGCGATCACCCTCGATACCCGCAAATGGCTGCAGGGAAGCGGATAGTGCAAGATTCGAGGTGAAGGTATGGTTCACGTAGGTAATTCCCTTGGAAGCTGCATAATCTGCAACATCTTTAGCCACTGAAAGTCCACCAATACGACCTGCGTCAATCTGAATAAATTTCAGGCCCGCATGATCAAGCATATGCTGGGCCATGTGATAATTATGGCACCCTTCCCCACCAGCCATACCTACCGCTCCGCTCTCCAAGGACAACTGTCGGTACTCTTTCAGAGCACCGGAAACGAATGGTTCTTCAAGCCATGTTGCACGAACTTCTTGGAGAATTCCTAGACGTGCTCTGGCCGCGTCGAGATCGGTATTCCAAACCGTACCGGCATCGATCAAGAGAATCCCCTCCGGTCCCAACCCCTCCCGAGCAGCATGAAGTTGCTCACGGTCTGCATGAACATCGAGCGAGCCGAATGGCCCCCAGCCAAATTTGGCGGCGCGAAATCCTTTGCGAGCTATCTCTTTACCTTTGTGAAGCGTCTCGTTGGCGTCATTGCCGAAGAGTACTGAAGCGTAGGGAATCTTTGGATAGGACTTCGAGTAGCCAAGCAGTTTCCACGTAGGTTCTTCTAGTTGTCGACCAAGGAGATCCCACAGCGCAATATCGATTCCAGAAAGCGTATGGTCAGCCTGCAATAGATCTAAGCTGTTCGCTCGTACTAAGTTTCCGATGCGATAGATGTCTTTCGGCGAATGCACCTCCTGGCCAATCACCGAGGCTTGAACCGGTTTGCATGCGCTGTGCGACATTGGGCAAACAAGACTTGCGATCGATACTAATGGTGATGCTTCGCATTCTCCCCAGCCTACGTGCTTGCCCGAGGAAACGCGAACCAATAAAGCGTCTTGGCTTCCATCTCCAATATCCAAAACCTCTGGCATCGAGAGATAAAAGAAATCGATCGAATCGATTTTCATAGTGTCGCCCTTCAAACGCATCCGAAATATAAATGCCAATTCAAAACGGTTGGTGAATGAGACTGGGAGCAAAATCAATCAATCAACCACTTGCGGAATATCGTGACAGATTGCAAGCCTACTGCAACAGGGTATCGCATTGAATAAATCGCAAGTAGGCCGGGGTACGAAGGTTTTGATCGGTGACTGAATCCGATTTACTTTCCTGGTAATGGCGCAACTTGTATGCCTTTGGTGTATGTTTAAGGCACCATCATTCAGCGTTCACTCCGATAAAGTTGCATGGACGATGGTGTGGGTTGTTAAGCAAGTGCCTGACAGCCAGATATTAGATGCCCGTCTGAATTACGCTTCTCTGAGAGAGTTCTAGGGATGAAGCACAAAGTATCCGAAGAAATACAAGGTGTATTAACATTCGTCGCCGTACTATGGGGTGTTTACCTGCTGGATTGCATCATCCCAATCCAGTTTGTGGACTGGGGAATAGTACCCAGGACATTGTATGGATTGATCGGTATCCCCTTAGCGCCACTGCTGCACGCAAGTCTGGGACATATTCTCTCAAACACCATTCCTGTTTTTATCTTGTTGACGCTTTTGGCTGGTTCAAGGACAAGAACCTGGGAGACCGTTATCGAGATCATCCTGCTGGGTGGCTTGTTGCTTTGGATTTTCGGTAGGTCAGCGGTGCATGTTGGAGCGAGTAGTCTCGTTTACGGGCTCATTGCCTTCTTGATCGTTTCGGGATTACGCGAGCGACGGCCCATACCACTCGTCGTCGCGATATTAGTCGGCGTGCTTTATGGTACCACTCTTATCAGTGGAGTGATACCAAAAATCGGTTCGAACGTTTCCTGGGATGGTCATTTGTGCGGTGCAATCGCCGGTGGAATACTCGGCTACTTAACACTTTCACGCGAAAGTAAAGATAACGCGACATCAACTCAACTGCCCGAAAACAGTTGAATAGACTTAAAAAGTTCGATCGACGATTACGACACGAAGAGCGCTAAGATAATTCACGGATGTCGATCAGTACTAACTGCCTACCGCGATCTACTGTCGGGCAATCAATACATACATAGTTTCCATCGCGACTTGTGCGAGGATGAAGATCGACTCGCCATTCACCTTTGTATAACTCGGGCGATGGAAACTTCCCTAAGTCAATTCGACGGTTCGAAGCGATATGATACAAGTGCGGCGTTTGCAAGCGGCCAGGTCCCTGAGGATACGTGTCACTTAACAACCATTCGTTGTTTCTTAAGTAAGTAAAATGGCCCCCCGAGTCGAGTACTCCTTTGCCAATCTCTTCAACAATACCAGAATCTTTGTCTGCAAAGAGAAAATTGCCCCATTGGTTATTTCCTAGCCATCCCTTAGCCTGTGAAAGAATGTGAGTGCTGTCACGCCAAATAAAGTGAGACGCATAACCATTCGGAATTACGATTCGTAAATCGCTTCCATCCATCGCTGCAGTGATCAAGCGAGTAAGGTGTGAACCCTTGGGTTGCGTCCAGCGATGGAGAAGGATAAAACGCTGGCCATCGGGACTGGTTAGCAGATGGTAGGCGTGATGTTTAGAGTCCGGCAAATTGGAAATGATTTCACCGGTCTCAGATAGCTGATGGTGCGATAAGATCAACTTCGTCGTACCAGTCTCCAGATCGACATGAGTGATTCCCGTTTGCGTTGGTGCCATCTCTTCATAGTATGGGTCACGAATACCCGCATAGCCGTAACCTGGACGGCAATCCGCGACTCGCGAGAAATCACAAGACACCGCTTCACGACCATTCGGTGACAGCGAATAAATCGGACTCGGAATCGTCTGTATCTGGTTCGTTTTCACATCCATAATGTGACTGACAAATCGATCCTTCTCACGATCATTCCAAATGACTTTCCACGATGTACCGGGTAGCCACTGAAGCATGCAACCTTGCTGCCAGTTCCAGGCGCTGGATCGCCCCAGCGAAATCCAGCGATCTTGGTCCTGCAGATCAATCATTCCAACTTCGATTTCATCCATCGCCGATGGAGAACGGTGCTCGAAGCGAACACGATTGCAGAGAACGAATCGATCATCGGGAGAGAACTGCAGTTTGTCGTAATAGCCAAACCAGTGGAAGCCATCACCAAGGGTGATTACGCGAGCAGGGGGAAATGCGTCGCCTGCAGGAGTTTGCCCCATAGTTCTCAAGGCGAGACCTGATAGACCGATCCCCATTAAAGTTCGACGGCTCATGCGAATACGCTGGAAAGGATCAAATTCGAGCATGACTTCTCCTGGTCAAACTAACTGATGTTATCTTGTCGCAAGGTAATGCAAGCAAATGCGTTGGTCGAGCATTCGAAATCTGATGGCAGTATCGAACGGTTAGCATAATCTTAAGATCGGTAAATGGGGCAGATTTTAGCGATTGTACTGAATTTTCTATCGCTTTGATCCGATGAGAACTAGGAACTGCTGTTGTTTGGACATTGCCGGAGAAAATGGATGGCTACCCGCATATTGCGACGGTTTCTGCGAGGAAAGAACAATCGTGTCAGTACCCGTAGAATGCTTGCAATTGAGCAGTGTGAAGCTCGTTGGGCTATGGATCATTCACTAGCTTCCACCGCTTTCTCGATGGGAGGAGGTAGCGCATTTTTTGAAGGATCCACAATCACAATTCAAAACGGCAATGACTTATTTGTTGTCGATGTGAATCAAGGTATACCTGCCGTTCGATCAACGACTTCTCTGCGTTATGCTCCTGCAGCTGTCGTTCTAGATAACAAAGAGTTGACTCTTGTTATCAGTTCACAAATGGGGCTCAGCGAAATACTTGTCTATGACTTGAGCGACCCTTCGCAACCCGTTGTCAAGCAGACCCAAGCGGTTGACGGAATTGTGACTCGAGCTTGGATCGCTGATGAGAAAATCGTTTTGCAAACTATCGATCCAAGTGAGATTCCCGAAGCGATTCCGGTTACAACGTTAGACGACCTAAGTGCAGTTGCTTCTCTTGGCAGCGAGTGGAATGAATTTCTAAGTGGAACCACTGGCAATCAAGAAGCGATTCCAGAGATCCAAGATTTCGGTGATTTCGAGTCAGAGATATCTAAGCCAACTTGGATTTTGCCCGATCCCACCCTGCGAATCTACGATCGCGCCCGATTGGATTCTGGTGCCATCGTGCAAAATGATCAGTTCGGGATGTTTGACGATCTGGTTATTTTGTCTGATGGCATTGTGACAATCTCCACCGCTCGAGCACCTCACGATGATTTGCCGAATGAGAAGATTCTCGATGAAGTGAATTTCATCGACGATCAGCCCGTGAAATGGTTTACCTCAACAACTTTGTCACGCTGGAGCTATGGCGAGCTTGGAGCATCGCTAGAGTTAGCTGGAAGTTATGTCATTGAAGATGAATATGCTTGGAGTGGGCTACAGACAACGATCGAAGATGGTGTCACGTCGCTCTTCCTTCTTTCGACTGCCGCATCCGAGAATTGGGAAATGCGACTGCACCGATTTCGCTTGGGTAGCGATCAACCCTTGGAACACTCCGATTTAATGTTGACGGAGTATCTTGATCAAAATTGGGTTATCGATTTTACGATCGATCAGAATATTGGTGTCCTAGCCACCAGCACGAAACTGATATCGATTGATCTTATGGCTGACTCTTCTCCACGTGTCCTGGCGACTCATACTTTCGCGGACACCTCGTCGATGTGGAAGCAATTGGAGTCGCAGCTTTGGTTGCGTATCTCGAATACTTTCGATATCGAGGGTAAATTGGATGGAACCAGTGTTACTCTACAAATGTTCGAGGTAACCAACAACGCGATTGAATCCGTTGGTGGCGAGACAACGATTGAGGGAGAAGGTCTTAACTGGTCCTGCTTCGGTCCCGAATCTTTCACTTATTTAAAAGATTCTGGTATCGTCGTGACGAGCATGCAGCGCTATCAGAATTTAGAACTGTATGCCGACGATCGGAATCCCTCTGACCCTGTCGAATTTATAAGTACTGGCAACGAAAGTGAAATCGATCCGCTACCATCAGTGATGGGATTTCCTGAAGATTGGTTTTATGAGTTACATCTTCTGAGTGTCGATCGTGAAACTGGTGTGAGTGAGATAGGTAATTGTCAGATCGATTCCATGGTGGTCGACATCGGTGAGGTAGCGGGAGATGTCGCTGTGCTAACCGATCGAGAATTGATAGTTCTCGGTGTAAAAGATGATCAAATAAGTCAGACTGCTTTGGCTCTGGTACCAACTTTTTGTCCGGTAGATGTGTTGGGAATCGATCCTGAAAACTTCGTCGAGATGCTGCAAAGAATAGGCTTAGGCTTCATCGGAACCATGATGGATAATCGCGGGGTATTTGTTGATCTTGGGTTGGAGAAGATGAATGTAGAAGGTGTCGATGATGTGATTGCCATCTCGGTGGGGAATGAGAGCTGGCAGGTACGGATGGGTGAGGGAGATATTCCGGAATTTGTTACCAGCCAAGCTGAGAAAAATGAACCTGCTGCCTACACACCTGATGTCAATGGTGATGGTCAAGTCAATAGCATCGATGCAAAACTCTTGATGGAGCGTCTTAATGAGCGTGGGTTTTATCCGGCGCCAATGATAAGATTCGGTGATGATCAGCAAGTTGCAATGGATTTCAATGGAGATGGATGGTTGTCTGCTCTGGATCCATTGATCGTCATCAATCGAATCAATGAGTCGAGTGGGGTAATGTCGGAGGTTAGCTTTGAAAAGGGAACAATTCCGACTGCACTTAAGTCAACTCCTGCGTTGCTGTCGTTGACTTTCGACGATTCGCGGTACTCTCCTAAAGTCGAAAAGAATCAGGCAATAGATAATCTGCAGGTAGTGTCAGATGAAGAAATGATTCAGCAACTGACAGATCGTATGTGGAGTGATTGGAACGAGTGGGGCGCGGATGAAGAATGCGGCACAAATGCTGGCGAACCAAGAGAGAGGGATGAGATCAGGGATCCTCTAAGTCCCCCATTTGCAGTGGCTGATTTAAGTTCGTTGCTCGAGGGGTTAGAGTCCGAACTATTAGCAGAATGCTCCATTTAAATGTGGGGCTTCGCAATGGTCGTAGGAGGTAGTCGTTATCAACGAACTAACATACTAACGAACTCTCTTTACGCATTGAATTCATTTAAAGAATAGAAATCAAGGTACATAGATGAGCGGTCGTTCGGCGGTCTGAAGCAAATAACGCCCCATGAACTCGCTGTAATCCCATATCGTTTGACCCGAAGCGGGATTGTTGATTGCGAGTCTATTTTCAGAGATGCCAGTAATGACGACCCAGTGCCCACTCGATAATCCTGGCCATCGTCCGGCGTAGATGACAGGCCCCTTCAATAACATCTCCCACATTCCCTGTTCGGTAAGTGAAGCATAGAGCGCAGCAAAACCTAGCTTGTTAGCAATCCTCTCGCGTTCGCTCGATCTGTTGACGCCTCCACCAATACCGGTGTTAGAAAGGTACAGCTGTTGTGTTTCCTGGTCTTCGGACGGATCGTTAAGTTTGGCACCTAGTCCGCGACCTCGATAATATCGAACGACCATTTGCAATGAGGTGTACCAGCAAGACCATGTCTGCGGTTGAATCATTACTGGAACAGGATGGATGATGGAACTGTTCATGTAGGCATCTCCATTTCAAACGCGATTTCGTAATTCTAGAAAAGAGAGGAATGGACCGAAGATTATCAAATCTTACAAGGCGAAAACTGAAAAGGGATGTCACCTGTCTGTTGCTGTTCAGCAAGGTATTATTTCAGCACTTATCTGCCAAGGCTACGAGATTTCTAGAAAACAGTGAAATAAGATTTCTGGTATTTTGCGAAGAGTAGGATCAAATTCAAAGCGAAATCGCTAGTGGTTAAACTGTTGGAAAAGATGTTTGATTTAGATTTGTCGAACAAGCTTGCTGATAGGAATTTCGGCTCTAAGCCAAAGGAGTCCTTTGAGTTCTTTTTCTCTTCTAGAAAAGTTCATGGAGAGGGCTGTGGTGTCGCGAGGGCGGGTACGCCTTGCTGTAGATATCGCCAGTTCTTAATGTAAGCCAAAAGATCAACCATTTGTTCCGGTGTTATCTGCGATTCTAGTCCAACAGGCATCAAGGATACTCCCGTCGCCTGGAAGGATTCTATTTCCTTTCGTGCAAGGGTATGCGTGATACCGTTTTGGGATCTAAGCACGACATGTTCTGCAGTGCTTTCCTGCAAAAGACCTTCGATCACGGTACCTGAGTCGGTCGCTGCGATATAGCGAAAGTAATTTCCGTCGATAGCGCGATTAGGATCAAGGATCGCGATTAGCATTTTGTCAAAGGATTGTTCACGTGCATCGGAGATATCGGGGCCCACCGAAGTTCCGGTCTGATCGATGCGATGGCAGGCTGCACAATGCTGCGCGAATATCGGTTTTCCACGTTGTGGATCAGCTTTAAGGACAAAAGCTTTGCGATATTCCGAAATTACGGCCTCGCGATCGCTGGAGGCAACATCTCCTAAAACCTTTTTGAACCGTTCGATCCAGTTCGCATCAAGGTTCGCAGTAAGCGATTGACGCTGCGTTGCATCAATCACATTTTTGGAGATTTTCTCTTGTTCCAAGCTGATCAGCAACTGTTCAAGTCGTTTAGGATTCGAGCGGATGGATTGAAAGAAATCGTTTCGTAATTGCGGTGGAGAAGATGCTAAACCGGAAAGCAAAGTATCCGTGATTTCCTGGGAATCCAAGCCTTGTAAGGCGGTTAGAGCAGATCTGGTAACGTCAGGTTCGCCTTCGGATAAAATCTTGAGAGCTATCGCCGGAAGTTTGTCAGGAAAGGCAGAGCGATAAATACGAATTACGGATGCTCGCAAGGCAGATGACTGTTTGGTATTGGCAATTATTGATGATGCCATTGACTCCAATGGTTCGCGCAGCGATTCAGGGAGGCGACCGCCACCTCGAAAGAAGCCTTCCCACATCGTTATTACCAAAGAGTTGTGATTATCGCTGAGTTTATGCCAACCTCCCACCGGGATAACCTGACTAATAGCTTGTAGCGTTTCATCGGCATCAGCATTCGCAGCCTGCGTTACCCAGATCGCTAGGGCGGTGCGACCTGTTGACGACACGAAAGGTTCGGCATCGTTGTGAGAATGAGCTTTAGCGATCTGGGCTGTTACTTGTGTCAACCATTCGTTAGGCCAATTTCTCGCAAATGCTGCGATTGCCATCAACGTTACGGCATCATCGGAATCCGCAATTGCTCTGTTAGCCATTGTTGCGAGGTATTCTTCGGAAGCGGTTGAAGCTTGAAGGTTGCGAGACTCTGGGGAAGCGGCCAGCGCCCAGCAGGCAGCGCGAAACTCATCGTCATTTTGACTTCTAAGTGATTTCTTAAGTTCGTCTGAAAAAGCTAACGCAATGTGTTCTCTCGGATAATCGCTCAGCAAACGCCATGTCGCGGTCCGGAGCCGTGGTGCCGCATCGCGAAGTGTTGCAAAGATCGTTTCTTTATCCGCCGCATCTCGGAGGAGTAACAGCGCGAGGGCATTCATTTTCGCTTGCTCAGAGGTTTCCGCAGAGGAGAGCGATTCTTTTAAAAGTTGATTTTGAATGGTGTTCTGATTGGCGTCGCTTTCGATGAGCAAGCGCAGTGCCGTATTTCTCTCCCACAGTGAGGCCGAACTGAGTGCTTTAATTAGTTCTTCGGATGACCAGGATCTCATGGGGCGTTTACGCAGTTGCTCCCACGTTCCCATGGATGGCGAAGTTCGATGCGTCATTCGATAAATTCGTCCCTTATCGTCACCATAACGTTCATCGGGACGCTGTTTCAGTTCAGCGGGAACCCATTCAGGATGCTCAATCACGGCGCGATACATGTCCAGGACGAAGATTTCACCTTCAGGACCTTCGACCAGATTGACCGGTCGAAACCATGGATCATAACTTGCAATCCATTCTTGATTGGGTGGAGTATCAGCAACTTCCGTTCTGCCTTGATCTCGTCGAAGGCTTCGACGTTGAACTAAGCTACCTGTTGGCTCGCAGGTCAGAGCTTGTCCCCAAGATTCGTTTCCAAAGTGCCTGCTATGTGTTACCAGAACTCCGCAAGCGGCCGTGAATTGGCCAGAGTGTAGATTGGAAGTGGTCCAAGCTTCGACCAAGGGTCGCACTTGAGAAGCGGCTTCAGCTGGAGCGGCATCGCGGACAGATGAGGAAAGTGCGGTCAGCGAAGTGAGAGCGATTTGGTAAGGTTCCAGTAGTACTTCGCGACAAGGTTGTCGATTGGCGCAGTGATAACGATTTCCCAACTGATCCCAGGTCATACCAAATTGGGATGGGCCCGTGATCAATTGGATTTGACCTGTTAAGGGGTGGATGCGGATATCGTGATTGGCCAATACTACACCTTGCTCGGTGCTATTGGGTTGGGTGATGGTTCCGCCGCGAAGGCCGTTGGCGATATAGATCCAGCCATCCCAAGCCAACGCAGGATCATTGGCTCGGAGCTGCGGATTTTGTTGTTGGAAACCTTGGAGCCATGGTTCCGACTTATCTGCTTGGCCGTCGCCGTCGGTGTCTCGAAGCCAGACGAGCGAGCCGGCGAGAGTAACTAAAGCGCCATCTTTCCAAAGCTGCAATCCAGTAGCGAAAAGTAGTTTATCAGCGAATACATGCGAATGTTCGAAGCGGCCGTCGCCATCTTTATCATCTAGGATAACGAGGCGGCCTTTGGGATCTTCACCCTCTTTGGGACCATTAGGATAATCGGTCATCTCGATAACCCATAGTCTTCCTGCATCATCGATCTGCATTGCCACTGGATCGATGACCTGCGGTTCGTGCGCTACTAATGAGACTTCCCAGTCTCGCTGAGTCTGAATGAACTTGAGCGACTCTAGCGGAGCCACGGGAGATGCGGGGCGAGCAGGTGGTGCCTGAGATACTTTCGCCGAATCCTTTCTCTCATCGATGATTTTAAGCAGCCCTGTAAGCTGTTCTACCATTTTGGGTTCAGCATGTTCTTCGAGGCAACTGCTGCGAGCGCGCCAAGTGGTATAGCCACCGAGTTGGAAGTGGTCTGGTGGAGGAATGTAGCCAGCGTGACCGTTGGCCAATCCGATATTCATCGTGTTTTTGAACTTACTCGCTCGACGAAGTTTTAGTCCCGTTTCACCGAACGATTCACAAGGATTGGCAACAATTACACCGGATCCAATTCGAAGCACCTGACAGCGCAGAGGTCGAGTGGGTGGAAGCTCGCTCAGGAGCACCGTCTCTCGCGCGTAATTCTCAACAATGTTCAGTGGCAAGCGATCCGGGAAATGAGTGGCTATATAGTTTTTCGCTTCATTAACCTCAGCGGCAGTCGGCATCCGCACATCGAGTGTAATGGTTTCGAGGATTCCATCTAATGAAATATCGGATCGGTGCTCAATGCTTGGAAGAGCAGCAAGAATTTGTTCAGCCACATAGTTGCCGACATCAAAATGAGTGAATGGCTTCACTGGTTGACTGAAGTCGATGCAGTTGGCGTCACCGCTTGTGCCATTGGCCATGATACCAACGAAAGATTCAGGAGAGTCAGGGCAAAGCGATTTTGCCAGCTTCCCTGCAACGACCCCAAAGTAGTCAGCAGATAAAGCTGGGCTGCCAGCGTAATGAGTGCTGAAGCTAGCTAGGACCGCGAATGGTTTTCCATCCAAGGATTGAACTGAAAGGATGGGAATGACGCGATCGATTGGGCCCATCGGCGCGATCTTATTAGGATTGTCATGACCTGGGTTCATCGCGACATCATCAAAGTCACGCCCCGTGAAAGGTGTGGGCTGAATGGTACCTGCTTTCATTAGCCAATGTCTGCAATGAATATATTTTTCTGCAATTGTCGAACCCCATCCAAGCTTCGCATCGATCTCACGCTTCATTGCTTCATGAATGCCGTCCGCAATCCATTCCGGCAGCGCCGCTGCATAGTCCTCTTGGACCGGCGCTCCATGGGTTCCAGCGACTGAAACGGCGGAATGTGTATGTGTAGCGGAAATCAAAATATTGGCAGGAGCGATTCCAGTCTTCTCGGATGTGAGTTGGCGTGCTCGATCGACAAGTTCTACCGGCAGTATGCAATTGTCGACAACGCAAATGGCAAGTCGTGTGGTGCCATCAGAGAGAACTAAGGAGCGAGCGTAGAGAGGATCTACTGCGCGCTCTGCCTTGCCCGCTGCGATTCCGCCATTAACCCAAACCGGAAATTGAGAAGGAGTTATGTTTTTAGCGTAGGCTCCAACTCGCAACTGCGATGGCTCCTCGCCATTAACTGCACGACCAATAAGCAAACAAATGACGAGAAAGAAAACTAGAGATCTAGTTTGTATCGAATCAATACGAAGGGCCTGTCTTCTGTTATCGCAATGGATGAGCTGAGTAGTCATAACTCGGGATCTTTGGGAAGGTAGCAAGGAGGTGCTAAAAGGTTGGGGAGCGTCTGCATTTTGACATTATCCAACACCATTTCCAAGTATGAATTTGCGTAACGACTATCATCCAACGCTTTTTTGTCACTGCTCTAGGTCGGAAGGAAGGTTTATTGCGAAGTTTCAAAAATAGAGTGCGATCGACAACGCCTTGCAAAACGGCAAAGAAGTGACGCATTTTTATCTTTTTTAAATCCGAAATGAAACTTTGTAAGTCCCTTTTATCGCATGGTTTCGCTGATTCTTAGAGATAAAACTGCTAGACTTCTCATGGCCCGGGTCACCGTAATCGTATCGATAAGGCGAGAGCGATTTGAATTCGATATAGGCTGTAATGGGGTACTCGTGCCGAGCAGTTTCCTTCGGCACCGGTTATTAATTTCGATTGTTTGGGAAAATGACACTTCTTTTCTAGGTCGTCCACCATGAAATTTGTCTTGGCTGATTGGCTCCGTCTGGTCGCGTTCTCGATCGCCATTTTGATCAACATGTTGCCATGTTCGGCGACGGAGTTGAAGGAACAGAATAGAGAAGCCGAGCGAGCCATAGAATTTAGTGACTGGAAGAGTTCTGGGGTTTTATGGATCGATACTACAGCTGACGGCGCAAATTTGTCCGATGGGGTAGTAGTAAAAGAATTCCCAATTCTTGTACGAATGACTGCTGAGTTTTTTAATTTTTCCGAAGCTCAAAAGAATGGGGAAGATCTTCGCTTCACAACCAGCGATGGAAGAAAACTTGCCTACCAGATTGAATCGTGGGATCCCAAGAGCAAGGCAGCTGCGGTGTGGATACGAATTCCTGAGATACGAGGAAACAGTAAGCAGCAGTTGGTGGCCTACTGGGGAAATGCGACAGCAAAGAGTGAATCCAGTGGCAGCGAGGTATTCAACGAATCCAATGGTTACCTGAGCGTTCTCCACATGAACGAGGTTGTTCAAGATGAAACGGGAAGGCTTCAAGTCAAAGACGTTGGCACGACGTTGATAGAGGGAATGGTCGGTGGTGCTAGACATTTTCCCGGAGGTAAAGGAGTCTTTTGTGGAGATAGGATTACTGGGTTTCCTACGGACTCAAATCCGAGCACTACAGAAGCGTGGTTTCGCTGTACCGTCTCAAATGCTCGAGTTGTTGGGTGGGGAAATGAAGCACCTCAGGGCAAGGTGATTATGAACTTTCGCAGCCCACCTCATATTCAGATGGAATGCTATTTTTCTGGCGCGGATGTTTCTGGACAAACATCGGTTGCAAAAAACGAGTGGATTCATGTCGCGCACACGTATCAAAAGGGAGAGTCGCTACTCTATGTAAATGGCGTTCTAGATAGTATTAATCGAACGGACTCTGCACCATTGAACATAAAGAGCCCAAGTCGAATGTGGTTGGGTGGTTGGTACGATGTCTATGAATATGTCGGTGATATCGATGAAGTAAGATTGTCCAATTCGATTAGGTCAGCGGAGTGGGTGAAACTGCAGTTTGAGAATCAAAAAGAGTTGCAGACGGTGGTCGGTCACATCGTGAAATCTGGTAGTGAGTTTAATGTATCGGAGACTGCTGCAACCGTTTTGGAAGGAGGGAAGCTTTCGATAACAGCAAGGGCAGGTGGAGCTCACAAGGTGTATTGGAGTCTCGATAGGAAGGGGCAGCAGCAGATCGTTAAAACGGATAGTTTTCAATATGACTTTGAGGCTCCACGGGTCTCACAAGATGATTTGCAAACATTGCGTTTCACAGCAGTCTATTCAGATGGTATCAGGACGCAGGAAATACCAATTAAAGTTCAAGAGGATATTCCAGAGCCTCGCTTTACGCTAAAGGGGCCCGAGAGTTGGGATGGAAGAAGTGTCATCGCGGTGGAGCCGCGACTCGTGAATCAAGAGGCGATGGAAGCGAAGGGTGTAGGGAGCTTGAAAGTAAAATGGCTTACCAGTGGTCTAGCTGTTATTCAAGAAGCTCACGAAGGTAAATTGATTCTTAATCGATCGCAAAATAGCGGGGTACTGACAGTCAGGGCCGAGATCAGCAATGGTGGCGCAAGTGAGGTTCAAGAATTCAAGATTCAAGTGAATGAGCCTGCCCGGGATGCTTGGGTTGAACGAGAGCCGGAGGCTGATGAGCGACCGATAGAGAATCAGTTTTTCGCAAGAAATGAAAACAACGAAGGGGTCGTTCATTTCAACGGAAGACTCAAAGAGTCAGCGGATAAAGTGTTCGTTAAACTGTATGCCGAGGAACAGCTTGTTGACGAGCAAAAGCAAACAGTCGGCGTCGATCGACAATATCAGTTCAAGTTGCGATTAAAGCCTGGTTTGATCAAGTACAGAATCGAATTCGGAACTGTGAATGCAGGTAAGGCTGAGGTACTGGAAAGGGTCGGCAACCTACTGTGTGGTGATGCTTTCTTGATCGAAGGGCAGTCAAATGCCGTGTCGACGGACTGGGGTAGCAAGGAGGGTGATTCGTCGAGTACCTGGGTGCGAAGTTTTGGTTCCATGGAAGGTGATACAAAGCCTGGGTGGGGAGACGCGGTTCGACGCGATGGTGGCCGATGGCAAATTGGTTACTGGGGAATGGAAGTTGCTAACCATATTGTCGCAACGCAGAAGATTCCTGTTTGCGTGATCAACGGCGCGGTCGGTGGGACGCGGATTGATCAGCATCAACCTAATATCTTGGATCGAACCGATAGTTCGACGATTTATGGGCGCTGGCTAGCGAGGATCCAACAGGCGCGTTTGACTCATGGGATTAAAGCTGTTTTTTGGCATCAAGGGGAAGCGGATCAGGGGGCCGATGGACCTGATGGTGGTTACGGATGTGAGAACTATCAACAGTACTTCGTCGATATGTCAGCGGCATGGAAAACCGATATGCCGAATATTCAACACTACTACCTGTTTCAAATTTGGCCCAACGCTTGCAGTCAAGGGGGAACTTCATTCAGTGACAAATTGCGCGATGTACAACGTCGACTACCGCGGTATTACTCCCACATGAGCATCATGTCCACGTTAGGGATCAAGCCTGAAGGTGGCTGTCACTATCCAGCAGCAGGTTACGCTGAAATGGCGCGACTCATGATACCACTGGTCGAGAAAAACTCTTACAGTCTCTCATTCGAAAAACCTGTCACTGCGCCGGACTTGAAGAAAGTATGGTTTACTAGTAGTGAGCGAAATGAAATTGCTCTAGAGTTCGGTCAGCCGATGCGTTGGGAGGAGAAGAATGTGAGTCAGTTCCTCGTTGATGGTAAAGAGGGGCAGATCTCATCTGGGGGCGTCGCAGGCAATATCATCACGTTGAAGCTCAAGGATAAGATCGACGCAAAGTCGATTGCTTATATCAGAGATCGTCAATGGGACTCCGAGAATCTTCTGTACGGCGAAAATGAAATAGCCGCCCTAACCTTTGCTGATGTGCCAATACTAGAAACAAAATGATCGATATCTACTAAAACCAACCCTTTTTCTGGACAGCGTAGGTTTGATAGAAATCCTCATCGCTCTTCGTTAGATAGATAATGCCTTCAATGACGCCAATGATTTGGATTGCAAAGGCACCGAAGAGTGGGAGGATGACACAGACCCCTGTGACAAAGGATAGGAGCCAGATGGTTAGCATCACGGTTCCTGCCGAGTTCAATCCAAGGATGAATTTGTGAACCCCGAAGGATCCGAGAAAAATACCACAGATTCCAGCGGCTATCTTTTTGCCTACAAAGTTTTGATACTCTAACGGATCGACCCCTCCAGCTAGTGACTGGGGCAACGGCGGGCGTGCTGTGGGTAGAGGAGTTTGGAATCGGCCACCACAATTTGCGCACGATACCACGCTTCCGGCTTGGCTGACATTTAATGACAGGGCCGTCCTGCAATGAGGGCACGAGATGATCATCTGCTGGGGAGGTACACCGCCAAAAGGTGGAGGAGGATTGGTACTCACAGACGATTCCCGGAAATAGAGTAATGATTGCTACTTTGTTGCATCAGCTTGTTCGATCATGAAGTGCAGAGTCGGTAATCTACAACCGAAGCTGTAATATGCCCACTACTGAAAGCCTTCGCAATGCGCACCAAAGTTCTAGTTCTTCGCGAAAACAAAATGGATCTTGGATAAGAACCGACGAAAAAACAAAAATTATTGGGGCGATTATGGGACTATTTGGAAGAACTCAATGCCATATTGAGTCGCATCAACTCTGGGTCATCTGGGGCCACCTGAATACCGAGAGTGGTTTGCGAGTTGTACTTGGTAAGATTTGATAATTTGGGGTGGACTACGATGATTTTATATAGCCCAGGGGGGACTCCCGGTAACCCCTGTATGCTTTTAGCATTAGGATCATCTGGGACGGAACTGAGTGTAACGCGTCCCATATCATCTGTTTTGCCTTTGCAGTGCGGAAGTGTTCCGCCACAGATCGCTTCGGGTACCAGTTCTATATCTGCCTTTTGCAATGCTTTGCCGTCGAGAGTCATGGTAAAGCTGCAATTCACCAGACCTACTTTAAGCTGTTGCCAGCGAGTAATTCTCTCCTCAATCTCGGTGGCAGTAAGACTTCCATTGCTGTCTTTGTCGTACTGTGTAAGCACACCAAGTACTGAAGGAAGTTCCGAAAGCTCTTGTCGGCTCAGGTCTCCACTGGAATCCTTATCAAACTGCTTCAATGCTTCGGTCGCGATTTGCGCACCCGAAAGAGTGATAGGTTCTACACGTTTGGGGCCACTGTTACAGCCTGTTAATCCTGAGCTAAATGCCACGAAGAGTAATGCTGTAGTGAAAAGGTATGTTACCTGTTCGCTACTGGGGGTGTAGGTGCTTTTCCAATTCATCCTGGCTCCTTGAATCACGCCGAGAAAAAATCGTTCGTTCGTGTAACCGAAGATTACAAACCACAACAGGGATTTGGTTTATTCAGGTACTGTGATGGTCATTCTATCGGTGCGGTTGCCAAGGTAGCGATGAACGGTAGCGTCGATGGTAAAGCTGATATGACGAATCGATCCATCACAAAAAACAACATTGAAACCGTTGGGGTGAGAACTGCCAAATCGCCAAAAGTCAGCAAATCCTTTTTGATCTTGCATCGGAGTTTGATCGGTCCAGCAATGGATGTCGAAATCATCGCCGGCGAACATACTATGGTCATCTCCGTAGTCTAAACCCGTTTCGTAGTTGTCGGGATTGAGATATTTTTCACCTACCATGTATGTGTTCGATGTACCATCGGCGATGTCGGAAAACTTAATACTGCTTCTTTGATGGCTGATACCATTGCTGTAGAACATGTTGTAAAAGCCCTGTCCTGCAAAGCCGTCGGTGGGATTCGGGCCGCCACCCCAAAAGACTTTGGTGTCTCCTGCGTTTGCTGCGTAGTCCGCTCGGTTGGTAAACGGAACCGGGTCGGCGTTCCAGGCATGGCCACCGGGAACTGCAGCAACAATGGCTTGACGAAACAGCGAAGTAGCTCGCCGCGAGGGGCAAATGTATCCCGCCACAATCGTCGATGTAACAGTTGCGGTTTTTGCTTTTTGTGTCGCCGTAATCACATCGGGCTGGCCATCGCTGGCCATGTTGTAAAGATTCTGCTGTTCCATGTAAGGGAGAATTGCGAACAGCCAGCTACCAGGCTGCTTCACGCCGGTTCCGCGATCCGCATCACCAACCCAGTACCATCCCCATCCACCGGACGGAAATATTTTGTGTGCCGAATGATGATTGTGGTATGCCAAGCCAATCTGTTTAAGATTGTTGGAGCATTGTACGCGTCGCGCTGCTTCCCGCGCCGATTGAACGGCAGGAAGCAATAACCCGACCAATACTCCGATGATGGCGATAACAACTAACAATTCCACGAGGGTAAAAGCTGAATGGCGAAGTGTGTGTCGCATGTAAAGCACCAATCGCAAAACATGGAAAAGATGAGATCAAGACAAGATCGAAAGATCGCTAAAGAATGATCCAATTCGGATAATCGGGGTACTTTATCCGATTCTCTGGTATCAATCAACATGATTCACTTACCCTGCAAAATCACCCATCTTCGAGATCAAGTCATTGAGACTCGCAGGGGCCAAAAGCAAGTTTTAAATTCGGCTTTCTCAACTGTCTCGACGGTCTCAGGGCATCAGGCTAATTACCTAAAGCCTCGCTGGTTTAAGTAGCATCTGTCCTATATCGACCTCATCTTCAGGGTTTTCCGAAGCGGCGTTTTTAGGTTATGCTGCCGGCAAAAGAGTGGTTTCGATTGGCGTTTCGAAAGCTGTCAGCATGACCTATACCCACAATCTGCAAAGCGACCTGCCGAATTTTGTGACTCATCTGGAGTGTGGTTTGAACGGGGACCACTATCCTGCCAGGACAATTCAAGGATTATCCAAAGCAGGCCGACCGCTGCTGGTGCGATATGATCTACCCGCAATCGCGTCTGCTGTTTCAAAAGATCAGCTTGCCAAAAGACCCGCCGAACTGTGGAAGTACCGTGAGTTTTTGCCGGTAATGAATCGAGAGAGCATAGTGACTCTGGGCGAGAGCCACACTCCCTTGATTCGCCTTGGAAAACTAGAGGTGGGTAGTGGCGAGTTGATCGTCAAGGATGAAGGGCGCTTACCGACCGGATCATTTAAGGCTCGGGGGCTTTGCATGGCGGTGTCGATGGCCAAAGAGCTTGGCATCCAGCGAGTTGCCATGCCCACTAATGGAAATGCTGGAGCGGCCTTGGCGGCTTACGCTTCGCGGGCGGGAATCGAAGCCTTCATCTTTTGCCCGCAGGATACTCCTGAGATTAATGTTCGTGAGATCGCTGCGCAAGGTGGTAAGGTGTGGCGAGTCAATGGATTGATTAACGATTGCGGTCGTATCGTCGGCCAAGGCAAAGATGCGATGGGTTGGTTTGATTTTTCAACCCTCAAGGAACCGTATCGCATCGAAGGTAAAAAGACGATGGGATTGGAACTTGCTGATCAAATGGGCTGGAAGGTACCTGATGTGATTTTCTATCCAACCGGTGGTGGCACTGGGCTCATCGGCATGTGGAAGGCATTCAACGAACTGAAAGCGATCGGCTGGCTAACTGGCAAGTTACCAAGGATGGTTGTTGTACAAGCTGCGGGATGCGCGCCAATTGTCAAAGCTTACCAAGAGGGAACTAAGCATGCCGAACTGTGGCCGAATGCGCATACAATCGCCTCGGGTATTCGCGTTCCAGTGGCTGTTGGTGATTTTCTTATGCTTAACGCGGTGCGTGAAAGCGATGGATTCGCGACGACCGTGACCGACGAAGCGATTCAGTCGGCACTGGATGAAGTTGCACGAAAAGAAGGTTTTCTGATGTGCCCAGAGGGAGCAGCAACGTATGCAGCCTGGAAAGAGGCAGTAAAAACTGGCATGGTCAGCGGTGATGAAACTGCAATGTTATTCAACTGCGCTTCAGGTAATAAGTATCCGCTTGCTCCTGCGGATGAGTTTGTGGATATCGAGCAACCAATTGATTACAGCAAGTTCAAGTAGCTAGAGAACTGCTCGCCAACAATCGCAATATCGAGCGAGAATGATTGTTGTCTAGCGCGGCTGTCGCTTTGTCATTTACTTGTTGCGGTCTCAGATCGCTTTGAAACGCCGACCAGAAATAAAATCACGGCAAGCAAAGTAAAGGCAGAAAGACCGACGAGCGGATTGGCTAAAACATCCGCTGGAATCCAGCCAGCAAACCATGAGCCACCTGGAGTGCCTTCCGTGGCTACCGGGGCGGTGAAGTCAATCTTCTCTAAGATCTGCGGATAAAAGTTTAGGAACGAAATCAACACCGCCGCGATCGCTCCACCAGCGATGTAGCCTGAGCTTAGTAGGACGGAAGGGCTCGAGTCGTCTTCGGTTCCAGCTGGAACGCCTCGGACACGATCCACTGCCCAGCGAATCATCCCACCTACAAAAATCGGTGTCGATGCAGCCAGCGGCAAATAGACGCCAACGGCAAACGGCAGGCTGGCAACTCCGCTCAACTCAAGAGTCAAAGAAATCAACACTCCGATCAAAACGAGTCCCCAGGGGAGTCGTCGATCGAGAATACCGTCGATTATCAATTGCATTAAAACGGTTTTAGGTGCATCGAATTTGTTTTTGGAAACGTCCTTTCCTTCATCATCAACTTTCAACGAGCCATTGATGGCAGGGTCGACAAGGTATACCGGTGTACCAGCTTCATTGAGAAGATAGCGGCCAGGGGGAAGTGGTGCATCGGTCTCCGTGCGTCCGACGTTGAGCACAAAATATTCATTGCTGTCTTCAGCCCGATAACGACCCGAGTGCACTGTGTCTTTCGGAAGGCCATCGGTAGGTACTTTGACATTGCTGTAGGCGGCAACCGCGTTTTTGCTATAGGTCGACTGCGCTTCGTTGAGGGCGATCAAAACAAGACCGACGACTAAGGCCGATGTAAGAGCTCCGATAAGAATTGCCCATTGCTGGGCAGCTGGCGTAGCGCCGACGATATGACCGACCTTTAAAGCCTGAGCCGTACTGCCGCCGTTGGATGCCGCGATACAAACCACTCCAGCAATGGTTAGTGCAGTGAGTTTTATTGCTTTATTGACAGTCGCCAGTCCCATCCATTCCAGCAGCAAAAGCATCAAGCAAGTTAGTAACAACGTAGCGACTGTCATCCCGGAGATCGGATTGGACGATGAGCCGATCTCGCCGGTGAGACGCGACGAAACGGTTACGAATAAGAATCCGAACACCAGGATCATGATCGCGCCGGCGATACCGGTAGGGGTGAAGCCTAAGCCTAATTGCGGAATCGCCATCAAACCAGCGACCAATAAAATACTGCCAATGATCACCCAGATGATCGGAATGTCGCGATCGGTTCGACGCAACGATCGTTGGCGAGTGTCACCCTTAGAAAAGAGATCACGCATGCTGGTCAAAATCGCACCGAAGATAATCGGTAACGCTTTGAGCATGCTAATGATACCGCCAGCAGCAACCGCACCAGCCCCGATGTAGAGGATATAGCTACCGCGGATTTCATTGTCTGACATTTCACTGATGAGCTTCGTACCTGGTTCCAATGGCACGGTGAGTGGTTCGCCGAAGTAAACAATCATCGGACTAATGACCAAGTAAGCGAGCACACCTCCGGCCACCATGATGCTTGCGATCTTTGGACCAATAATAAATCCAACGCCCAAGAGCGATGGGGATAGTTCCATGCTCAGTGTGGCACCTTTAAGCCCAATCGTTTTCCCTGCTGCGTTGACCGTATTTAAGGCAACTGCAGCAGTATCGCTCCATAAGCGAAACGCTTGCATGCAGAGTTGATAGATAAAGCCAAGCCCGAAACCGGAGAAAATCATCGAGGCAGTGGAGCCACCTTTTTCGCCAGCGAGTAGCACTTCAGCACAAGCTTTTCCTTCGGGAAAGGTCAGCTTGCCATGCTGCTTGACGATAAAGGCATTGCGTAGCGGAATCATCAGCAGGATACCGAGCAAGCCACCGAAGATGCTGACTGTCATCACGCGGATAACATCGATATCGAAGCCGAGCAGCAGGAGAGCTGGCATGATCAGTCCGACTGCAAAAGCTAACGACTCGCCTGCCGAGCCAGTTGTTTGCACGATGTTGTTTTCAAGAACCGTTGTTCGTCGCAGTCCCGTCATTTTCGAAAATGCACGGAAAAGTGTGATCGACAAAACGGCAACTGGAATCGAAGCCGATACAGTCAAGCCAACCTTGAGAACGAGGTAGATCGAGGAGGCTCCAAACACGATTCCCAACAGCGCGCCGACAAGGATCGGAAACCAAGTGAATTCGTGAAGTGACTCCTCGTCTGCGACGTAGGGTTTAAAGTCCGACACCTTCTCCAGTGACTTGTTGGTATCGGACATCTCACCCTTCTCCTGACTACTAGGAATTCAAACAACTGCGTGCGGATGTTCGGCGTTAGCTCCGCATCACTTAACGCCATGCATCAATTTATTGACCCATGGTGCGGTGAGGAAGTAAATACCACCGATGATTAGGCCGAGCCACCATAGCTGATTGAATACAACGCCGTACTGAGCCAGCGAGCTTGCTTCTTCACCATGTCCACCGCCGCCCGAAGCTATCGAAGCGATAACACCGGCAAAGTAGTTAGCCATAGCGGTAGATAGGAACCAGCCCCCCATCGCGAGTCCAACTTCCTTTGGCTTAGCCAACTTCGTAACCATCGAAAGACCGATCGGCGAGAGGCACAATTCGGCTACGGTGTGGATGAGGTACGTTAGCCCGAGGATCGTCCAAGCAAGTTTCTCCCCTTCATTGGTTGCATTAATAGCGAGCTTTAAGACAAGGAAGCCCAAGCCCACTGAAATCAAAGCGATCGCAAACTTGCGAGGTATCGAGGGATTGAGATTGCGTTTATCCAACCATGGCCAGAAGGCTGCGAAGATCGGGGCAAGCAAGATAATGAAAAGAGCATTGAAGCTCTGGAAAAGTTCAAAACGGAATGGAGCACTGACATAGTCCCGTGCCAGGAAGTTTAGTGATGAGCCAGCTTGTTCAAACAATGCCCAAAAAAGAATGTTGGCGAAAAAGAGAATAAGCATCGCGAGGTAGCGATGCATTTGCACCTTGTCTCCACTTTTGATCCCGCTGATAGCGAAGTAGACGCATAGAGCAGCCATCATCAACATTAGAACATACCCAAGGAACGCACTCTGGCTCAACAGAAAAAAGACTACGGGAACGATGGCGAGAGCGCCAATAAAAACCACAGCGACAGGCCCGAATCCTTCACGGCCAATTGGGGCTTTACCCACCTCTCCAAGCATGCCTTTCAGGGCTTGGAAGACGAGTAAACCGAGGATCATTCCGATACCGGCAGCTAAAAAGCCGTACTGCATCCCGAAGGTCGCACCGATCCAAGTCGCACAAACAATCGGAGCAAAGAAAGCGCCCGCATTAATGCCCATGTAAAAAATGGTAAAGCCAGAGTCGCGTCGAGCATCGCCAGGAGCGTATAGTTTCCCGATCATCGAGGATATGTTGGGTTTGAAAAGACCGTTGCCGGCGACCATCACCGACAGACCGAGTAAAAAGACTGTGATGTTAGTCGAGAGTAGCATGAACATGCCGATGGCCATGAGAAAGCCACCAAGCAAAATGGAACGCTGGTAGCCGAGATAACGGTCTGCGATGAAGCCACCAAATATACCTGTCGCATAAACTAACGAAGTGAAACCGCCATAGGTCAATGATGCAGCCGACTTCGCGTCCGCTTCGGGTAGGTGAGAAAAGAAGGCCTCCGCGACATACACGGCAAGGATAGCTCGCATGCCGTAGTAACAGAATCTTTCCCAGAACTCAGCCGAGAACAACATCCAAAGACCTTTCGGATGTCCAAGAAACTCTCCTGGTGGCGGACTGACATGACCCGCTGGTACAGCGATGCTTGCTTCCGATGATGTCGACGAAGGTTGGCTCATTCCAATCTCCTATGGGAGGGCAAAATGCCGAATAGTTTTTAGGTTGGCAGTCGGTCTGCGAAAAGGCAGTCCGGATTAGTTTGCCATATAGTAACCTAAATCGTCATGCTTGTGGGAACCTAGTTTATTGAATTCTTCAAGGCGAAAAAACTAGGTAAGCTTCCATCTCTGGGCCCCTAATTTCGAGAAGCATACAATCGAGAAGTCTCCTCTTTTACCCCACTTTCCAAGAACTTTGCGATCGTGAGGAAACCGTTTTTCCTTTCAATGTCTCGGTCTTGTCGTACGGGTACCGCCGAGTCAAAGTCCCTAGCTTGGCGAATCGTTGGTCGATCGCCGGCAGGTCCTTTGAAGTATGGTTTCTGTTGCCAGCCTCAAATGGTCGAAAGGCCTACCAAGTTTGCGTCTTGGCGTAGTAGCGTAGACGATCGATCGACTGCTTTTCGCGACAGCCTCTCTAATTGCCCAATTTCCGAAGCAGTTGAGGGGAGCGTTCGTGGAATATGAATCGCTCAGGGCTAAAGTCGCAGTCAAGGTCGAGTGTTACCGAAGCGGATGGATTGGGATTGGCTGTTGGCAATCTATGACCTAGAGCCTCACTAGGACTGTTATTCTCATGGTTGTGTTACAATGCGAAGCATGGGGCAACGAAATCATCTGCACGAATTTCTTCAACTCATCAAAAGGGCCTCGCTCATTTACGAAATCCCATCGACAGGATCATTTTGGCAAACCGGATTGAGTTGTGAATAAACATGATTAACGATTGAGCAAGAATCGACCCTGAATCGCGGAGCGATGTCCGCGAGGATCGTATGATGGTTATCCTAAGGTGAGTGAAAGAGTGAAGAGGCGGCATAAGAGTCGGGAGCAAAAGAAGCGTAAGCAACTTTTGTCGCATGTGCGGCGAGGTGTGTCGAGACGCTACGCGCAATCACGTACGGCAGGTCGGAGTGTCGTGTGGGCTTTTCTCGCTATCCTTGGGCCAGGCTTGCTGGCTGGTCTTTCCGACGATGATCCAGCAGGGATTGCCACCTATTCGACCTTGGGGGCTGAGCATGGCTATCGATATCTTTGGGTGATTCCTGCTTCGACGTTGTTGTTGGTCTATTTCCATCTAGCAGCAGTACGATTGGGAGCAGCCACCGGAAAAGGATTTGTTGCTGTTGTACGTGAGCGATGGGGGCGGAGTTTTGGCTACGTTGCACTGATAGGATTGTTGTTCGCTAACTTTGGAACGATATGCGCCGAGTATGCTGGGATATCAGCGGCCGCATCATTGATCGGGATCCCCACTTGGATCAGCACCCCTCTGGCTGGTCTGCTGATTTCATTCGTCGTGATTTTAGGTTCGTTTCAGCGAGTGGAAACCATCCTACTGGTCATCTCGTCGACGCTGGCTCTCTACATTATTGATGGAATCTTGGCTGGACCCGACTGGGGGCTTGTCATGCGGAATTCAGTAACGCCTAACTTGCCAAGCGATTCATCGGGCTGGCTGGCAGTCTCGGCCACTTTGGGGACAACCCTCGCGCCATGGGGATTGGCTTTTATTCAGTCGTATGCCGTCGATAAGAAAATCAAAGTTTCGGAGCTAAAGCTCGAACGTGTCGATGTCATCATCGGTTCATTGCTTACTGGTGTGATTGGATTAGCGATCGCTGTTGCCTGCGCCGCTACACTGCATCCCAATGGAATTCGCGTCGATGACGCAAAGGATGTTGCCATATCGCTTCAGCCGCTGGCAGGCTCCTTTGCAACATTGCTTTTCGGTGCGGGGTTGTTGGGAGCTTCGTTGCTGGCCGCTGCCGTCGTTCCACTGGCAACGGCGTATTCGATTGCGGAGGGAATTGGTGCTCCTGCCTCACTTGATCTCGATACAAAGCACTTTCATTTTTTCTATGCAGCATTTGTTGGCCTAACAGTAGGAGCAGTCAGTGTTGTTTCGATTCCGACAATTCCCCTCATGCCATTTATGTACTTTAGCCAAGTACTCAACGCTGTACTTTTGCCTTTGCAGTTGATTGCGTTGCATGTTTTGGCAAGCGATCGAGAAATCATGGGGAATTGGAGTTCGGGTCCTATCAATCGCATCTTTGGTTGGGCTAGTATCGTTTTGGTTTTAGCCTGCATCACCGCATTACTGATCAGTTGGTGTTATGCGTAATTGACCTGGGAGTTAGATAATTCGATAACGGATTTCTAAATTTCTCAATGAATTGTCGGTTCTCGAAGGTCAACTAGGTAGCTCTCGCTACAAGAGTGTCGAACAAAGGCCCCTCGATTGAGATTGTCTCTACCGTTTTCTGATTCCCGGTAACGCTTCAGGTCTTGGCATAGTACAATGATCGCGAAGTGTTATGAATTCTTTTTTGGGAGTCCGAATCGTGCGTGTTTCAGTTTCAATCTTGACTCTGTTCGCAACATGCTGTGGTTTCAATGCATATGCACAAGAGCCTTCTGCCGTTACGGGTTGGAAGAAACATACCGTCAATGACTTGTCTCCATTTGAAGCGGTGGGCGTCGCCGATTTTGATAAAGATGGTGACTTGGATGTCTTTTCCGGCGACTCATGGTACGCCGCACCTGATTGGACTCCACATAAAGTTCGCGAAGTGCCGCGCGGAACCAATCCCCAATATCACGAAGATTTCGCCGATGCGGCGTTAGATGTCAACGACGATGGACGAATCGACATCGTCACGTGCGCTTACTTCAGCAAGAAAATCGCTTGGTTGGAACAACCCGAGGATCCTGCTTCACCCTGGAGCGAGCATCTGATTGATACGCCTGGTTCTATGGAGACTGGATATTTGTTGAATTTATACGGCGATGGGACGCCTGTGTTTTTGCCCAACGTGGGAGGTCAGGTCAGTATCTATGAACTGGTTTCGAAGAAGCCTTCGGTCGAATGGAAAGTGAAACAGTTATCACCGGCTGGTGCCGGCCATGGTGTTGGACATGGCGATGTCAATCAAGATGGCCGAGTCGATATCATTGCGCCGAAGGGGTGGTACGAACAACCAAAAAATCGATCGGATGAATGGACCTACCATCCAGAGTTCTCGCTGGGAACAGCGAGTATTGAGATACTGGGGCATGACTTTGATGGTGATGGTGATACAGATATCGTTTGGGGAATGGGACACGATTTCGGACTGCACTGCCTCAAGCAAAGTAAAGATGACAAGGGAATCCGTACTTGGACGAAAGAAGATATCGACAACACGTTTTCCCAGGTCCACGCGTTGCATTTAGGTGACTTTGATGGTGATGGTCAATTAGAGTTCGCAACGGGTAAAAGGATTTATGCACACGCTAGTGAGAAAGGTGCGACCGATGAACCATGTGTGCATATCTACAAATATGATCGCAGTAAAACGGCTTGGGTGAAGCAAGTTGTCTATCGTGGCGAACCGGCACCAGCAGCGCCTTTGAATCCCGAACAACGTGACGCACTCAAGGATTTCCGTAGAGGCTCAGCGGGTACAGGATTGCAGATGGCGGTGGCGGATCTTGATAGCGATGGGGATTTGGATTTGGTCGCGCCCGGAAAGTCGGGGCTCTACTGGTTCGAGAATCTACGTCTGTCAAAGAAGTAATGATTCATAACCTGCACAAACATCTTTGATAAACTCTGTTTTCCAAGATTTGAACCGTTAGTCAGAAGAAATGAACCTGCCTGGTCTTCCGTCGCTTCTGTTCTTGTTTTACACGCTTGTGTGGTTACCTCTATTGGTGATCTACGGTGCATCACGCGCATTGGCGAGACGCGATAAACAACCAGATGGTCAGCCTTCACTCATCTCAGTCCATCAACGAAATAGAGTGTGGTTCAATACCCTTTTTCAGTCGGTAGTCTTGCTAGTTTTGTCCCTTGTTGTGGGGCGAGGATTTGATTTTGGTTTTTTGGATTTGCCACGATCATTGCCCTCTGCCTTACTGATGATTCTTTTTGGCATTTCCTTTTCATTAATGCTACGAAGTGTTCTCAGGTTGTGGCGATCGCAGGCGGAGGCTCAGCGAGCTGTGGTCTACTCGCTCGTACCAAGTACACCGTCACAGTGGGCGCTTAAAGGGTTAGTCGTCGTTGTAGGCTGCATTGCAGTCGAGTTCGCCTATCGCGGTGTTTGCTGGGCCATACTCAATTACTCGCTGCGTAGTATTTGGACGTCGGCTTTAATTTGTTCCGTAGCTTTCGCTTTGATTCACTGGATTCAGGGATGGAAAGTTGTGGTGATGATGTTTTTTATGGCGGTGATGCTACATGCAGTGGTATGGGCGAGTGAATCCGTTTTGCCAGCGATCGCGATTCATCTAATTTACGATGCTATCGCAGTACTGCAAATTGCATCTCAGCAACGGAGAATGAATGAGTCGCTGAGGAGCGAAGTGTGATAAACGAATGGTATCATCGAATACTTCGATATCTGTTCGATCGTTGCAAGAGAGATCTGCGATGTTGAAGCGTTAGCCTGCTAGTTTCGTTAGGGATGTCGCGCTGTAAGTTGCAGATTTGTGATCGAGCTTTTCTGTTGTTTTATCAGAGTGCGGTGGTTTGACAGTTATGAATGAGACAAAGGTTTTCGAAGCGGGTGGTTATCGATACATTCCCGGTGTTTTTCAGTACTCAGCAGGTGTTGCTGCGGAGCCAGGTTTCCAAGTAGAACGCGTCCGTTTTCGCAAGCCCTTGCCGATCGTAGAAGGGTTCGCGTGGGCGGAGAGATATCTCGCATCGATTGGCCGCAGTGTGACTGCCTTTTGTGCTTGCGAGCTACGGTCGCCTGAGCCGTTCACTGAGGATGGATTTCGCTCGTTCAACCGAGATTATGTTGGGACGCTGGAGCGTTGGGGAATTTTTCGCAATGAAGAGAATCCAGTAGCCCGCACGAATATCTGTCCTGAATTCGCGAAGCCCAAGGAACCGGTCATGTACGCTTTTTCTTATACCGCACTCAGCAAGCATGAGGGGCGCGGAGATGGTTTCATTATCGCTGGGAGCGGCGAAGCCATCGAAGGCAAGGGAAGCTATAAGGAAACGATTGTTCGCTTAGGTGAGACAACTCAAGATGCGCTTCGCGATAAAACACGAGCCGTACTCGGCGAAATGAAGCGAAGATTGATGGCTTTGGGATACCGTTGGGACGATGCATCTTACATCCAAGCTTATACCGTGCACGATATCGGTTTTCTAATGCAGGATGAATTCGCTCACCTCGGCAGCAATCTACCTGCGATCACCTGGTTGTTCAGTCGGCCGCCGGTTGTCAACATTGAGTTCGAAATGGATGTTCGCGGAGCGGTTGTGGAAAGGCTAGCATAGTGAGGTTTCCGGCCTCAATTGTAATTTCACCAATGATTTCATTGCGGATAAGCGTTGCTAATGTCGATGAAAATCGCGGGCGTTCATGCATTTGCTGAATGAAATCGCTTAGGTGAATTGTTGTGAATACAATCTCGGCATTTACAACCGCAGCCAGCTATCTCAGTGTAGCTAGACCGAATGCAAATTCTGGTGCTGACAAGAGATTGCCAACGCCCGAGGAGAATTTGCAAATTGTCTTTTCCGAAGTCGTCGAGCGCTCGGGTCGCTCCGGCTTTTCCTCGGTGGAGTCCGTATCTCCTAGGGGTTCCTTGGAACAAGACGTTGCCTCAGCTTGGGAGCATTGGTTCGATCAAGTCGGCACACACAGATATCATTTTGAGGCGGGTGAAGGGAGTCCAAGTGTTCGCGACGACAAAACATCCGTTGATTTGAAACAGGACTTTAAAGAGATTCTCGTTGAGGCTTATCAGAACGAGGCGTACGCTGATCCTCGCGATTACCTTAGAACGCTATCGATGGACGACTTGCGAGCTATTCAGCAAGTGCACAGCTTAGCGGATCCAATCGACGTATCGAAGCTTTCCGATGAAGGAGCAATGAATCTGTTATTGCCTCCTGATGCGCAGCTGGATGCGGATAAGGATGGTTTAACAAGAGTTGGTGTCGTCAATTCGATTCGGTTTCCTGACAGCAATACTCCAAAGGCTGTTCGCGAAGCATGGGAGTTGGCGACGGCCAATCTATCTGAGAGGGATCGCGGCATACTTACTTTGCAAATGTTTTCTGCGGTATCGAATGCCAACATGAAGTTTGATACTCAAGGCAACTGGATCGGGTCTTCCGAGCCAGGTGATGCGGATTGGCGCAATCCGATGAACTCGACAAGCTTTTCTTACCTTGATTTTGTCGGTCGCAAAATGGAGAACATCGAGCGATTTAAAGGTTACATGATGGTTGACGATTATCAGCAGCAAATGTCTTTTTGGAATACTTTCCAAGAAGAACTATTTCGTCGCCAGGTAAGGTAGTCGTTCTCGACCAATCTGCTGTATCGAAACAAGTGTGTAGGGACGGCCGTTTGGTTACAGCAGGGTATTTACACCGTAGTGAAGCTACTGGCTTTCTGATCCGTTTGATTCTTTGAAGCCAACGCTTGGCAACTGAAATTGTCGGCACGATCGTGTGGCAAATTGCTTTTGCATTAAGAAGCCCCGCCACCAGAAGAGGTGGTTGGCCTAGAAGAATGACTGTTTCTGGTACAGAGGTTGTAAAATTCTGTCGCTACTGCGTTACACTAGAAATGGTGGAGTGGAACTTCGCTTACTCTAGTAGCGGTAAAAACAATGAATCGAATTCAAAATGTCACAGCGATTATTCTCGTCGGTTGCCTTGCTGTAACGTTGTCGAGTGGCCATAAGCTATTTGGACAAGCAGCTTCCGAAGTCGTTCGCTTGGACGAAGAGTACGACGTTAAAGAGGCGATTTTCTACCGATCCGATAATGAGGTCGATGAATACACTCAAGAGCGTTGTGTGCTTGATGTTTATTATCCGAAGCGAAAGAGAGATGTTCCGGTTGTTGTCTGGTTTCATGGCGGAGGATTAACCGGCGGTAAGCGTTCTATTCCTGAGGGACTGAAACGGCAAGGTTTCGTGATCATCGCTGCCGGTTATCGCCTGAGTCCGAAAGTAAAGAGTCCGGTCTACATTGAGGATGCCGCGGCAGCAGTCGCTTGGGCATTCAATCATGCCGGGGAATTTAATGGTTCTTCTAAAAAGATTGTTGTCAGCGGTCATTCGGCTGGCGCGTATCTTACGTTGATGCTGACTTTGGATAAGCAATGGTTGAAACCTTATGGAATTGATCCTGATCAATTCGCTGGTATCGCGCCGCTGAGCGCTCAAGCAATTACGCACTTTACGATTCGGGCTGAACGAGAGATCGAGCGGACGCAGCCGATCATTGATGCGATGGCACCGCTTTATCATGTCCGCGCGTCGGAGCTTCCAATCCTTCTAGTTACCGGCGATCGTGAGCGAGAGTTGTTGGGAAGGTACGAGGAGAATGCTTATCTTGCTAGGATGCTGAAAGAAGTCGGGCATGCCAAAACAACTCTGTACGAATTGCAAGGATACGATCATGGCGGAATGGTTGAACCGGCAATACCGCTGTTAGTCGAATTCGCTCGAGATGTTTGCGGAGAAGAAAAAGAGGAACCCAAAACGGCTCCTCTTCCGAGTCTTCCTCGTCGCTAAGTCTCGTTGATTACTTTCGCTTGGCGATGGTATACCAGGCGAACAGATCGGTCTCGAGTTTCATTCCCATCTGATCCCAGCCGAGGCACTTACCGAGCTCGCGTGCTGGAGCATCATCGACGACATCGTAAGCGAGCACTTCGAAGCCAGCCGCTGCCAGTTGCTCTTTGGTAAATGGGCATTCACCATCAGCCCAGGGAATGTAGGGCTTATCGGCAGGTGCCTTCGGTGGGCAGAGATTGTACATCACGAAAAATCCACCCGGTTTGAGCATTTTTGCAACCTGAGCAAGGTATGCTTCGTCGGTCACGCCTAAATCGATCACATGCTTAGGGCTGGCTGGTTCGCGAGCGGGATGGATATAGCCCCGTTTTAATGTGTTCTTGGACAGGAACAAATCGTATCCCTCTCCAGCCTTTTCCACCAAATCAGCTTGTGCCGGGAATTTACCGTTGAGGAGCTGGACGCTTCCCTTTCCCAGTGAGCCTGAGGCATCCTTGTACATCTCCGGCAACAACGGATCGACGTCAACCGCCGTGACGTTCACGCCTGACAAGGCAAGCATACGCAGGTGTCCAATACTGCCGTAACCGAAGTCGAAAACCTTACCACCTTCCGCAATAGAAAAGCCGAGGCCTTCCGCTAAATCGAATGCTCGCGCGTAGGCTAGTGGCGAACCGTAGCGGCCACTGTAGAAAAGCGACTCATCAACTGTCACATCGCGTTCTCCTGCCTTGATCAAGAATGGTTTGACCGGCGGCAGTTCACCCGCTGTGGCGATCCAAGACTGTGTCCACTTGCCCTTGATGATCGGGTTTATCTTCTCAATCTCCGCTTTTATTTCAGCGACGACACTACCAGGCTTCGCTGCGGTTTGGGTTTCCTGAGCGTTGAGAGTAGGACTTGCTGATGTCAGCAGCAGAAACAGGGGTGTTAGAAGAAAATGAGTCATGTTGGATAGTATTGTTTTCATGATGTCGCCGATGAAAGTGATTGAAGAAGCGAATGAGATTCGAAATATTTGTACAGGAAGGTGTTAGCAATCTAGCCGAGAGTTCACACAGGACGACGCTCACTGTGGCCAATTACTTCAATTGGTTCTTGTCAGTAATCGTGCCAATTGTGAGACTACCATCGGTCTGCCAATGAACGCCGCCACCATTATAACCTTCATGATCTGGATGGAAATTGTTTTGGTTTTAACATCAACAAGTTCTTGCGTACATTTTAGATATGTGAAGAGATGGTCACACTCTTAGTCGACATCAGGATCGATATGGTGAGTTACTTACCCTGTCGTTTCGCTTAGTCCGACATTCTTGTCGAAGGTGGTAGCACCAATCCACAAAGGCTCGCCATCGGAATCGACTTCGGAGGATTTCCAAAAGCGAACATGGAGGCGATGGCGTGGGTTAGCTCCTACGTGTTGTTCGAACGCTAGATTTTCTTGTCGTCACCACAAGTAGAGATTGCTAACCATCACCTCATCTTATGGTCGGTCAAATACGGTATTGACAGCAATCTTTACATTGCTCCGTACTGTCAATTGATCCGCAGGAAACCAACCTGCCTGCTTCATAATCGATTTGAGATCTTCTTCTGATCCAATGATGGCCCAATTGAGTGGATCACCAGGATGACCATCAGATTTACTTGTTACCCCAGAAGCGTGTTCCAACGCAGAATAAAGGGAGGACGAGATAGGCAGATATCAAATATCGGCCTGCTAGAAGGGCTGTATCTTTCAGCGATCCCTGACTAGGGTAGTTTTGAGGGCGACTGTGGGCATAGAGAAGAGAGTCAGCCGAAATGGGCAAGTGTCGGAATTATGGCAAACTAAGTCCTGTCCGGATCGCACTAAACGGAGTGATTTCATTGTCTGGCCTTCTCGCTAATGAACATAATTTGCCCCGCTGGAGGGATTTGTGGGAGCAATAAGTGGGGTAACGGTTCCGCCTTAGTGTGAAAGGTCATGAATTCGTCCCGGAAAAATGCCAAAAAGGGCTCGCTTTTTCGAGTTTTGACGCTTCCATTGCATTTTCGAATTTACCGGAAAAGCTTTCTAATCGCCGGGTCAGTAAATAGCATGGATATATATATATCCGGCACTTCCTGAGGGGCGCAAATGCCCTGTTTTCACAAGTAGACTTCTTCGAGAACCATTATGGCTTCCACTCTCGAAATCGCTTTTGGTTGTGGCGCCAGTGTGGAGCTTCCGCAAGCCTCGGTGTTGCAGATGTTTGAAGTTCGAGCAGCCGAGCTACCCGAGTCCATTGCGTTAGAAATGTGTGGCAAGAAGCTCTCATATCGGGAACTCAATGAGAACGCGAATCGTCTCGCGCACCATCTGCGACAACTTGGTGTTGGGCCCGATGCTCTAGTAGGTATTTCTTTAGATCGCTCCTTTGATATGGTTATTGCGATCTACGGGATTCTTAAAGCTGGAGGAGCTTACGTACCTCTCGACCCAGCTTATCCAACCGAGCGACTGCAATACATGGTTGGAAGTATAGGAATGAAGCATTTGGTCACGCAGAGTGACTGCATGGGACGTTTGGGTGATCTCAATGGTATCGAAGTGGTCTGTCTTGATAAGTCGCAATCTCTGCTTCAACGAGAAAGTTCTGAGAACCCTGAACCGCTAGCGAGTGAAGGCAATCTCGTTTATGCGATATTCACCTCAGGTTCAACTGGGCAGCCAAAAGCTGCTGGTGTTTACCATCGAGGCTTCACCAACTTAGTCCAGTGGTTTGTCAGTGAATTTAGTATTTCGTCGAGTGATCACGCATTGTTGGTGAGTTCTCTGAGTTTTGACCTTACTCAAAAAAATCTCTTTGCCACGCTCATCGCAGGAGGGACTCTCCACTTACAACCCCCCGGCCCTTACGACATCAAAGAGTTGTCGCGACTTATTTTCGATCATGGTATCACACTTCTCAATTGTACACCGAGCGCGTTCTATCCTTTGATCGAGCCTTTCGAAGAGAAGAAGGCTTCGATGTTGGCATCGTTGCGAGTGGTCTTTCTTGGAGGAGAGCCGATATCGATCGCAAGAATCAAACCATGGCTCACTCATTTCGAGTGTCAATCAGAAATCGCAAATACTTATGGTCCGACCGAGTGCACTGATATCTGTGGCTTCTATCGACTCAACAAAGCCAATATAGATCGCTACGACTTTGTGCCGTTGGGTGGTCCGATCCATAATGTTCAATTGGTCATACTCGACACGGCGAGCAAACCGTGCGCCATTGGCGAACCTGGAGAATTGTGCGTAGCCGGAGCGGGGGTAGGTGTAGGATATCTTAACGATTCAGAGATGACTCAGCAGAGGTTCGTCAGGCATCATTTCAGTCATTTGACGAGCCAATTGCTGTATCGTACTGGTGACCAATCACGTTGGCACACAGATGGAGTCGTTGAGTTTCTCGGGCGACTCGACTATCAGGTCAAGATCCGAGGACACCGCATAGAACTTACTGAAATCGAACGTAGCTTGGAAACGCATCCGGCGGTGAAAGAAGCCATCGTGTTAGTTAAGAGCGATGATTCGAACGGTGATCCACAGATGGTAGCCTGTTTCACGACTCGCGAGGGGATGTTGGCTTCTCAGGTGGATCTGAGGTGTCATTTGGCTCATCACCTTCCCGCACATATGAGTCCTAATACCTTCGAGCCATTTTCATCATTCCCTCTATCGCCCAACGGAAAAGTGGATCGGAGGGTTTTGGCTGAACTTGTAAGAGATCGGCAGCAGAGCAATTCGGTGGCCTCGGTCGCTACGGCAAGCTCGAGTCTTGAAGAGTCGATACGGTCAGCTTGGTGTCAGGTTTTGGATAGAGATGAAGCGCATTTGGATGCAAACTTTTTTGATCTGGGAGGCGACTCTATTCGACTAGCTCGCCTTCATCAGAAACTTGAGACTCTTCTTCAGCGAGAGTTTCCAATTATCGAGTTGTTCTCGCATCCGACGATTCGAAGTATGACTGATCATCTAGGTGATTCCAAAGCGGGCTTGGGTAACCAAGCATTGGTACGCGATCGCGCACGACTGCAGAGGGAAGCTCAGGCAGCACGCCGCCGAGTTCGAGGATAATTTTAACATCAGGTTGGGTTTAGATTACCTAAAGCCTCAACCGACAACGTAGTACACAAAACTGTGAGAAGAAAAAGGGATTGAAAACGGAATGGAGAATTCGCAGGATTTCGAACGCATTGCGATTATCGGCATGTCAGGTAGGTTTCCTGGCGCGCGCAATATCGAACAGCTGTGGGAAAATCTCATTGCTAGAAAGGATTGTATATCCCGATTTCGAGAAGAGGATCTTGAGTTTTCGGTGGTCAGTCCTGAGGCGAGAGCTTGCGGTACACGCAGCGTTGCCGCTCGAGGAATCATAGAAAATGTAGACCAATTTGATGCGGCATTTTTTGGTATCTATCCGAGGGAAGCGGAACTGATGGATCCGCAGCATCGGATCTTTCTTGAGTGTGCGTGGGAGTCGCTGGAATCAGCCGGTTATAACCCACAGACTTACCCCGGTATGATCGGCGTTTTTGCTGGAGTTAGCCTAAATACCTATTTGCTTTACAATCTTTCCAGTGATGGGAAATTCGCGAATCATTTAGCAGGTAACTATCAGGTTGGCGAGTACCAAGCGATGCTTGGTAACGATAAGGACTTTCTGCCGACGCGGGTGTCCTACAAGCTGAATTTGAAGGGGCCGAGTATGGCCATTCAAACCGCCTGCTCTAGCTCGCTGGTCGCTATTTGTCAGGCCTGCTCTAGTTTGCTGAGCTATCAGAGCGACATGGTACTCGCTGGAGGCGTATCGATTACGTTTCCTCAAAAACGCGACTACCTATACGAAGAAGATGGAATGGTATCTATCGACGGAACTTGTCGAACGTTCGATTCCGAAGCCAAGGGTACCGTGTTTGGTCACGGCTGTGCAGTCATCCTGCTCAAACGCCTTTCCGATGCTGTTAAGGATGGCGACAATATCTTGGCTGTGATTCGTGGCACAGCTGTCAACAATGATGGTTCTGAAAAAGTAGGCTACGCTGCTCCTAGTATCAAAGCTCAGGCAGAAGTTATCTCTATGGCTCAGGCTGTAGCAGATGTGGTACCAAGTTCCATTTCTTACATCGAAGCTCACGGAACGGGAACACCTCTTGGCGATCCTATCGAAATCGCTGCTTTGACGAACGCATTTCGTGACGGCGGTGCTACCGAAAATGGTTATTGCGCGATTGGTACCGGAAAGCCGAACATAAGTCACCTTGATGTGGCGGCAGGTGCGACTGGGGTGATCAAGACGATCATGCAGTTGCAACATGAGCAGATTCCTCCTTTGTTGAATTACAAAACGCCTAATCCCAAAATTGATTTCGCAAATAGTCCTTTCTTTCCGGTGACTACGCCTCTTGAATGGAAGCGAAGCGAGAAGCCGAGGCTAGCCGGTATTAGCGCCTTTGGAGTCGGCGGTACGAATGCGCATGTCGTGCTTGAGGAAGCGCCACTAAGATCGCCTAGCGCGTCGCCGGAGAGACCACAGTTGTTTCCGCTTTCGGCAAAATCGGAAACGGCACTTGCCCAAATGAAAGAGAACCTCTTCGCAAAGATCAACAGCGACAAGGATCTCGATCTGGCAGATGTCGCGTATACTTTGCAAATAGGACGGAAGGAATTCGAATATCGTTCGGTGTTCGTAGCATCAGGACGAGAAGGATTGTGTGAGGAACTTCAATCGCAGACAGGTAGTGTTGTCAATCGCAAGATTCCCGCCAGCACTCCAAAGACGGTATTCCTGTTTCCTGGTCAGGGATCGCAATATGTCGATATGGGGCGAGAACTATATCGGGACGAAGCGATTTTTCGACAAGAGCTTAATCGCTGTGCCGAAATCCTAAAACGGCACCTGAAGATTGATCTATGTACCATCCTGTATCCACAGGATGAGAGTGCGCGAGTCGAGGTTAATAAGAAAATTCATGAAACATGTGTGACTCAGCCTGCGATCTTTGCTGTCGAGTATGCACTTGCAAAACTCTGGTTGTCACGTGGTATTCAGCCCGATGCTTTAATCGGGCACAGCATCGGTGAATACGTTTGTGCTGTGATCTCCCAAGCGATGAGTTTAGAGGATGCCCTTGCCCTGCTCTCCTTGCGGGCAACTTTGATGGCAGGTCTACCATCTGGTTCTATGCTCAGTGTCCGCTTAAGTTCCGTTGAGGTGGAAGCACTTCTGCCTGATGGGGTATCGATTGCGGCAGCGAATAGTCAAAAGCTGTGCGTTGTTTCGGGACCAACGTCGATACTGGAAAAATTTAGTACTGAATTGACCTCCAGGAACATCGCTAGTCGTATGCTCCCAACGTCGCATGCATTCCATTCGCATATGATGGATCCGATCTTGGAAGAGTTCACACAGGCTTGCGCTAAGACGAATCGCAATGTTCCGACGATTCGCTGGATTTCTACATGCACCGGTAGAGAAATAACAGCGGCGGATATGGCCGATGCGACTTATTGGTCGCGGCAATTGCGACATCCCGTGCTGTTTTCGAAAGCGATTGATACATTGCTGGAAAAAACGGACGACTACGTTTTTCTCGAAGTTGGTCCCGGGCGTGCCTTAAATCAGTTTGTTCGACAGCATCCCGCGAAAATACCTGGGGATTACATTGTTGCTTCGTTGGGCCAATCGGAAGATGGAGCAGGAGATTCAGAGGCTTCGCTAATGGCTCTCGGTAGGCTATGGAGTATCGGTTTAACGCCCAAATGGGAAAGTTTGCATGCGAGTCAGCGGCGTTATCGCGTTCCATTACCGACTTATCCATTCGAGCGAAAGCGTTTTTGGGTCGAGCCTCAAAAACCAAAACAGCATGGTGTTGAAGATAGGTCGTCAAACCCACAACGAGACTATGCGGCCGATGGTGAGCGAGTCGGTAAATGTGATATTCATACGCTAGCGATTCCATCTAGTGGTACGCAGCCAACGAGTGAGCAATCTGCTGTGGCTTCAGTTTCCTCAGAGAGCCGTGAGGAGCGAATCACACAGGAGCTCAAGATGATCTTTCTCAATCTCTCTGGTATGCCCGTTGAGGATCGGCATGCGACCTTTATCGACCTTGGATTTGATTCGTTGTTCTTGTCGCAGGCAAGCCAAGCGATTGATGCGAAATTCAAGATCAAGATCACTTTTCGTCAATTGCTCGGAAATCTTTCAACCATTGCTGCGATCGCTAAATTTCTGGATGAGAAGTTACCTAGCGATGTATTAAGTGACCCGGCTCCATTGGCAGTCGTCAATGCACCGTTGCCGCTGGAATCAACGCCACCGCCAACGATGTTCGCTTCTTCGTCTAGCGATCCGTCTCAACTGAATGCATCTGATGTTCAGCGGATGTTAGCAGGCCATATCAAGAATATTCAGCAATTACTCGATCGGAGTCAGCAACAGCCAACTATTTCCTCCCCGTCACCGTCAGCGCTGGGAACCCTCCGTGCCGTGAAGAAGCCGGTGGAGGTGAATGCAAACAGCGCTTCAAAGAAAACGGAAGAATCAAAACGTTTCGGTCCTTATAAGCCGATTGAAAAAGGTGAGAAAGGTGGTCTGACGGAAAACCAGCAGGATGCACTGAATCGTTTGATTAATCGCTATGTCAAAAAGACGATCGGTTCGAAACAATACACGGCTGAACATCGTCCACACTTTGCAGATCCTCGCGCTGTCGCAGGATTCCGATCTCAATGGAAAGAGATTGTCTATCCTATCGTGTCGGCTCGTTCAAAGGGGTCGAAGATTTGGGATGTCGATGGCAATGAATACATCGACATCACGATGGGGTTTGGTACCTATTTCTTCGGCCATTCACCGGATTGGTTGATCACGGCGATCGAAGATCAACTTAAAAAAGGAATCGAGATTGGGCCGCAGTCACCATTAGCGGGATCTGTCGCCAAGATGATCGCTGAAATGACCGACTTAGATCGGGTAACGTTTTGTAACACAGGTTCTGAAGCGGTGATGGCGGCGATGCGCCTAGCGCGCGCCGTCACGGGACGCAACCGCATCGTCTATTTCGCCGGCGACTATCACGGCATGTTTGAGGAAGTATTGGTTCGTGGTGCTTGGCCGAATGGTGAGTACCGAGCACAACCGATAGCACCTGGAATTCCATCTAGCTTGGTCGAAAATATCTTAGTGTTAGAGTATGGTTCACAGGAATCACTGGACATTATTCGGCAGCATGGTGATGAGATAGCTGCGGTAATGGTTGAGCCGGTTCAAAGTCGCAATCCGAGTCTTCAGCCTAAAGCATTCTTGCAACAGTTAAGGGTTATCACGGAGGAATTGGGGGCGGCACTTATTTTCGATGAGGTTGTTACCGGTTTTCGTTGCCATCAAGGTGGGGCGCAAGCCTACTTTGGTGTACGCGCCGATATGGCCACCTATGGAAAAGTGGTTGGCGGTGGTATGCCGATCGGTATTCTTGCCGGCATTCCAAAATTCATGGATGCTCTCGATGGTGGACAGTGGCAATACGGAGATGATTCATTTCCCGAGGTCGGTGTTACTTTCTTTGCTGGAACCTTCGTTCGGCACCCTCTAGCGATTGCTGCTGCCGATGCGGTATTAAAGTTCCTGAAAAAGGCGGGGCCAAGCCTGCAAGCAACAATGACCGCCAAAGTCGAAAGGGTTTGCCAGACAATAAATGGGTACATGGAAGAGTTGGGAGTTCCCATACGCATATCGAGTTTTTCTGCGTTTGCAGCGATTGATTATGCTCCCGATCTTAAGTTCGCAAGCTTGCTTTGGTACTACCTTCGCGAAAAAGGAATTCATATCTGGGAGGGAAGACCATGCTATTTCACTCTAGCCCATTCCGATGAAGATCTTGAAAGATTCTCTTCGGTATTTAAAGAGTGCGTCTTGGAAATGCAGCGAGATGGCTTTCTCCCGAAGGGAAAAGAATCCATTCGAGTTGCCGAGGGCAACAGAGAAAAGGACTCTACATTTCCGTTAGCCGAGGGACAACGCGAGATGTGGCTCGGGGCGCAAATGAGCCCTGAAGCGGCTGGTCCACACCACGCTTGCAATGCATTCGTTCTGGAGGGACAACTCGATGTTGACGCGATGCGAAAAGCGATCTCGTTGGTCATCGATCGCCACGAAGCGTTACGCTGTGTTTTCAGTTCGGATGGTACTGCTGTTATTGTTCGATCTGACTTTGCTATCGACGTGCCTGTAATCGACCTGAGTAGTCTGTCCGATCAAGAGAGAATCAATCGTGTCCAGCAGATCATGGAATCTGAAGGACGACGTATCTTCGAATTAAACACCGGACCGCTGATTGCGTTCCAAATCCTGAAATTGTCCGAGACGAAGCATCAAATGGTGATCACCGCGCAAATGATTATCTGCGATGGATGGTCACATTATGTCTTATTCGAGGAGATTAGTGAGATCTACTCGGCAATAAGGGAGGATCGATCGCCCGTCTTGCGCCATGTTATTCCGATGCGCGAATATGCGATTTGGCAACAGGAGTACTGGAAGTCTTCGCAATCAAAAGAATGCGAGAAGTATTGGTTATCGCAGTTCGAAACGATTCCTGATCCCATCGAGCTACCTACCAAGGGATTGCGTCCCTTACTGCGCAGCATAGCCGCACAGCGTCGCGATATCTTTTTTTCTGCTGACTTCTACGAGCAGATTAAGCGATTTGGTAGATCGAGCAGAACTTCTTCCTTTGCTGTTCTACTTGCGGTTTATGAGATTTGGTTACACCGGCTTAGTAACGCAACAGATCTTGTAGTAGGGGTTCCATTTTCGGCACAGAACTCACTAGGTTTTGATACCTTAGTGGGGCAATGTGCGAACACGTTGCCGATTCGCTTGAAGATTCATCCAAAGGAGCGATTTCAGGATATCCTGGTTCGGACCTGGGATGCTCTTTTAGATGCCCAGGAGAATCCGCATTACACGTTTGGGAAGTTGCTTGAGCAGTTAGAGGTCAAACATGATCCAAGTCGTATTCCCCTGGTGTCGGCCCTCTTTAACATCGATCCAGCGCTAACGAAGGTAAAATTCAGCGGACTGAAGCACCATTTCTTTGCTGGCCCGCGATTTTATTACCAATTCGATCTGGGATTCAATTTGGTTGAAGAAGAAGGAGGCCTGCGAGTTGAGTGCGATTTCAATACAAACCTATTTGATGCTGATGTCATTGATCATTGGTTGAAGTCTTACGAATTGCTGCTGCGCGATGTGCTTGCTGGCTCCGATCAATCGGTCGCGATATTACCGATGACTGTCGAATCAAAAGTGGGAGCGAGTGAGAATTGCACCAAAGGTTTGATAGAAGCAAATGGGACTGCACCTCAGGATGTGGCAAAGTTCTGGCGTGAAAGAGTTGAGGTATCACCGGACGAGATCGTAGTAAGCAATGGTGAGAAATCGTACAGTGCACATGAGCTTGACCAGCTTTCGGATCAACTGGCAAGGCAACTTCGAGATAAGGTACCGACTGGTGATTTGCGAGTTGGGGTTCTTGCTCAGCCTACGATCGATACCTTGGTTGGCTTTTTGGCAGTGATGAAACTTGCCGGTATATGGGTTCCGATAGATCCGCTTTCTAACAAGGATCAAATAGATCACATCATCGCCGATGCGGCAGTCAATGTCATTTTGCTCGATAGTCATCTACGTGATTTGGTTATTCACTTAGGTCAACCCATCCTCGATCTACAGGTGCGTAGCGATAGTACGCTGGAGAAGTCGATAATACCAGCTTTCGCGTCTGGCGATTCGACAGCCTGTATTTTGTATACGTCTGGGGTGGCTGGTCTTCCGAAGGGTGTCGAGATCGCGCGAACCGTCCTTGGCGAAGTTGCTGGAACACTGCGAAATGAGTTACGTATCACTTCTAATGACAAGCTGATGGTTTGTAGTCCATTAGCAACGAAGCGATCGTTGATAGAGATACTCTTGCTAATAGCAACTCGAGTGCAGTCGGTTGCTGTTGGATCTCCAGAGGTTGACACACCCGAAGATTTTGTGAGGAGAATAGAGGAAGAGCAGATAACACTTCTTTTGGCGACGCCAGCAGCATTACGAAAAATGCTTTGTTCCGGATGGAAAGGAAATCGCTACCTTAAGGTACTCGTCGATGGAGCGGGGCTAGAAAGTGACTTGGCCCAAAAGCTTTTGAAGGTCAGTGAGCAGCTATGGGCCTTCTATGGATATGCTGAAAGTGGGCTGTTGTCTTCTGTTCAGCTTGTTGTCTCGGGTAAGGAGATTACCCTTGGAAAACCAACACGAAACACCTTCCTGCATGTCGTTGATGAACAGTCAGGGTTGCTGCCTGTGGGGGTGCCTGGCCGCATTGTGATCGGAGGAGACAACCTATCTAAGGGTTATAGAAATGCTGCTGAGTCCTCGTTGAGCCGATTCATCAGTCCGTTGGGGTGTAATGGCTTTCCTAGATGTTTTTTAAGTGACGATTACGGCCGCCGGCGCATTGATGGTGAGATTGAATATCTAGGCAATGTTGATAGTAAGGTATCGGTGGGTGGTCACCAGTTGAATCTCGCGGAGATCGAATCGACACTTCGCACTTTCACGGGTGTGAGCGATACAGCAGTCAGTCTGAGCGAAGATATCTTAGATGAACCGACTTTGGTTGCCTTCGTTGTACGGGAACCGAATCAACCGTGTTCAATGGACGAATCAGCCGTTGCTGCGGATTTACGTAGGAAATTGCGTGCGAAATTGCCGCCGCATAATGTGCCAAACCATTTTGTGTTCAAGTCTTTTTTACCGACAACGTTAGATGGGAGGCTCGACCGCAGTAAGCTCACTTTCAAACCGAGTGAGGTCCTGGATTTGAAGGAGGATGTAACTGCTCCGGAAACAGAGACTGAGCGACGATTGGTCGAGATCTGGCAGGAAGTTTTGCGTAGCAGCAAAATTGGTGTCCACGATAATTTCTTTGATCTTGGTGGTACTTCGCTGTTGGCTGTGAGAGTTTTCCAAAAAATCGCTGTAGTATTTAATCGGAAGCTGCCGCTGGCAACATTGTTTAGGTCTCCGACGATTGCTGAGATTGCTAGGATTCTTGACGACCGACAGCTACTTAGTCGTGATGGCTGGGCATCGTTAATCCCTATTCAGACTCAGGGGGATCATCGACCGCTCTTTCTTGTTCATGGAGCGGGTGGGAATGTCTTACTGTATCAAGCGTTGGCAAAGCGACTATCTCCTAGCTACCCATTGTATGGACTGCAGTCTCAGGGGCTCGACGGGGAAAGTGAGCCACTGAAGAGTATCGAGGCGATGGCGACTAGATACATCCGCGAAATTCGCGCCGTGCAACCGAATGGGCCTTATTACCTAGGAGGTTATTGTCTCGGTGGGACGATTGCGTATGAAATGGCACAGCAACTTGCTAGCCAGGGAGAGAAGGTTGCTCTGGTTGCTATGCTGGATACCTATAACTTTAGTCGAGCATTAAAGTCGAGTTTTGTTAGTTTCGTGCTGCAGAAGATACGATTTCACCTAGGAAACTTTATTCGGCTACGACCAAGCCACATGGTTAGTTACCTAAAGGAGAAAATTCGGGTTGCTCGTGATGGCGAGCTGGCAAATCTACTCACTTCGCGTCCCGGTTTTGATGCAGGTGAGACTGAAGGTAGGGCAACAGCGGGTGCTGAACTGGCGGTGCAAACGATCAACGATACTGCCGCGGAGGTTTATATCCCGAAGCCCTACCCAGGTACGCTGACTATCTTCAAGCCACGCATCAATTACAAATTCTATCCCGATCCCAAGATGGGCTGGGGTGATCTGGCTGTTGGGGGCCTCGACATTGTGGAGTTTCCCTTCAATCCCCATGCGATGTTGGTGGAGCCCTATGTTGAGCAATTAGCTGAAGCTTTGGTGGAACGGTTAGGCAAGATCGATCGTGGAGTTAGTTCAAAAGATGGAGCCGCATCCAATCGTTTGAATTCCGAGCAAGATGATCGTGAGCTTGTGAAAAGATGAGCGATTCAAACAAAAAACGCCCGCTGGTTCATGGTGATCTTGTCAACGTGCGGTCGGCGGATGAGATCCTGTCAGCTTTGGATAGTAAAGGATCCATGCATGGGCTTCCGTTCATGCCAGAGATGTTGCAGTTTGTTGGGAAGCAATTTCGAGTTCATCGTCGTGTCGAATATTTTTCGTTTGATGGTGATGATCTATGTGGTGACGAGCCCTCAGTTCGGGCTTTTCCAAATGATGATGTCGTCATTCTAGAGAATGCACGTTGTTCAGGTGTATCACATGGAGGGTGCAAGCGAGGTTGTGCCATATTCTGGAAAGAGTCATGGCTAAGCAAAGTAGTAAATGAGGCCGAGACCTCAGTACCCGGTAACTTAGACGCACTTTCGAATCGAGTGTTGAGCAAGGATCCGACTCATGCAGAAATCTACTTCTGTCAATCGAGTGAACTGCTGGCAGCAACACGTCCCTTGTCATGGAAGGAGCGGCTGAGCAGATGTTTACGAAATGTCTTTTCAGGTAATGTGCGAGCTGGCGAGATGGTTCGCAATATCTTTGTTTGGATTAGGGTTCGCGGCCGGGAAAGGCTCTTTGGGGTTTACCCAACAGGAAGCTTACAGAAAACACCGACCGAAGTTTTAGATCTTCAGGTTGGAGAGCTCGTGGAGGTCAAGAGTTTGAAGGAGATTAAGCAAACGCTTGATCGTCGAGGTTGGAATCGGGGGCTTCATTTTGCACCGGAAATGATTCCATACTGCGGTCGCCGCTTGCGCGTTGCGGCGCGGGCGGATAGCATGATTCGCGAAGGTACAGGTGAGATGCGTTCAATGAAGAACACGGTTATCCTCGAGAATTGTACCTGCGACAGTGCGACCTGGGCCTTCGGTGGATGTCCTCGCGAAGACTACATCTACTGGCGCGAGATTTGGTTACGGCGAGTCACGTAAGCGACAGCAACTTCTAAGGATAGCGAATCACTAAGAAGTCACATAAGACAGTTGTTACTTACAGACGCAATCTATTTTAGATCTCAATCGAAGCCCGGCTAGCTTCTCGAATTGTCAAGAATTCAGAGATCATCGAAAGGGTGCGGTGCTAATAAACCACGTATCACCGACTTTCCTGAAAGTCATTCTTGTAGGTGACCGTCTAATACCAGTTCTGCGAAAACTAATTGTTTGAACGAAGGATTGAAATCGCTCGGCTATCGAGGGTAAGTGGTCTTGCGATGAGGCGTTGGTGTCGAGTGCAACGACGACATTTGGGTTACTGATTACTGCGACGACGGAGCCTTCCGCCGTTTTCTCTTCAATTCGATTTATCGAAGGTAGTTCAAAGCGATGGTAGCTTAAATGGTGAGCTATGCCATTGGTGCTGGGATGTAAATCATTTAAATGCCGGCGATGACTCTCGGTGAACAATGGCTGCAGTCGTGCGATGATACCTGCCCAATTTACATTCAGTGGCTGGACTTCCCGCTCCCAGCGGGTGAGTTGTTCTTTTCGAAGATCCTGAATGTTTTTAATGACAGCTTCTTTCTCATGGTCGTCCGTGATATCGCTTAGGTCGGTTCTTAGGCTTGCAAAACGTTCGAGAACGACTGTTGGAAAATTAAATTTTCGAAATACTAAATCGCATTTGTCAGAAAGATCTTTAGCATCTGAAAACTCTCTCACGCTTATCATGATATGGTATGTAAATTGCGATTGCTGAGTTCCAGTGTAGCAGCGATATTCCTCGCGCCAATCATTACGATTTACCGCTGTCATCCAGTGTTTGGCTAATTCCTTCGGGTTATCAAACTGGAGAGGTAATTCAGATGAGGTCGTCTCCCTTTCTTCTTGCGAGAAGCATTGATGAGGGATGCTGCAGTTCATGATGACTACCACAAGAATACTTGACATGTACAGCAAACGTAGCGAATGAAAATGCGAGATGGCTAGTTTGAGTTGTGAATTCATTTCGATCGCTCTGCTAACGTCGAGGGCGTTGATCTCTAACCCGGTGACGGTAGCGATTGGCTGATTGCGGGAACAGGTCAAAAAGGCCCTTTTTCAGGAGAACTTGGGTTGGCAATTGTGTGCAGTTGGCTAATCAATCGTGTATCCTTGAAGGTCATGGTTTTTCAACCGCGAAAGAAGCGTCAACGTGAGTGTCTGATTAGAGGATTTAGCATGCAATTAGGAAATCGCTTTTGTGTTTGCATGAAACTGGATCGCTGGAGCATCGGCATGAATGCGCCGTTCGTCTTTTCAATTTGCTGTGCGTTGTTCTTAGCCCCCTGGATGAACGCTAACGAGCCGGCTGAGATGATCTTTGTCAACGGCCGAGTCGTTACGGTAAACGAGCGTTCGGAAATTGCCGAGGCCTTTGCGATTCGTGGAGATCGAATCATCGCAGTGGGTGCCGAGGGTGATTTACGGAAGTTAGCGGGACCCAATACGATCGTTCGTGATCTCCAGGGAAGCATGGTGTTACCCGGATTGATCGACTCGCACGTTCATGCGCCGGATGCTGCGATTTACGAATGGGATCACGAGATTCCTGACATGCGAACCGTTGAAGAAGTGCTTGATTACATTCGTGGTCGAGCGGCGGTGTTGGAGGAAGGGAAGTGGATTATTGTTAGCCAAGTGTTCGTGACTCGGCTTTCCGATCCACGTTTTCCAACTCGCTATGAACTTGATCGTGTAGCTCCGAAGCATCCCGTATTTTTTCGGACAGGTCCGGACGCTGCACTAAACTCGCTTGCGTTAAAACTTTGCGGGATTGATAAAGATTATAAGCTAACCGATGGCGAGCCTGGGTATTTAGAAAGAGATCCGCAGACTCAGGAGCCAAATGGTATTTTGCGGAGTTGTTCGCGTATCGTGAAGGCGGAAGATCCTCGCTCTAAACCAAGTTTCGAGCAACGCTCTGAGCAACTCGAAAAGTTGCTTCGCGACTACAACAGTGTCGGGATCACAAGCATTTGCGATCGGGCAGCAAGCGACGATGGTATTAAACTCTATGAATCGATATTAAGCCGCAACGGGCTAACATGTCGCGTCTTCCTCTCTTATTCAGTCAACGCACAAGGCTCCATGGAAGATATTGAGAGGTCGATTGTGAAAGCGGCCACTCATCCTAGGCATGCCTATAACAATTTATTGTGGCTGCGCGGCATCAAAATATTTCTTGATGGAGGAATGCTTACCGGTAGCGCTTACATGCGCGAGCCGTGGGGAGTTAGTAGCATCTATTCGATTACCGATCCTCAGTATCGGGGATTGCTTTATGTCGAAGCGAGTAAGCTGTATCAAATGGCCAGATTTGCACTGAAGAATGATTTGCAGTTTACGGCACATTCGGTTGGAGATGGTGCCATTCTTTCGCTGATCGATGCCTACGAGCGTATTGCGAAAGAGGACTTTTCGGTAACCGATAAGCGACCTTGTATTACGCATTGTAATTTTATGAGTGCGGAGGCCATCGAACGCATGTCTCGTCTCGGAATTGTGGCCGACTTACAGCCAGCTTGGCTGGTGCTTGATGGAAAAACGTTGCTGAAACAATTCGGAGAAGAGAGGACTAATTTTTTTCAGCCTTATCGAAGTCTTTTTGACTCCCGAGTGGTAATTGGTGGTGGCTCGGATCACATGCAAAAGATTGGGTCTTTGCGATCGGTGAATCCCTACAATCCATTTTTGGGAATGTGGGCAACGATAGTGCGGATGCCAAGGGGTATGGAGAAATCGTTTCATGCAGAGCAGATCATTAGTCGCTACGAAGCGATCCGCCTCTATACGATCAACAATGCCTATTTAACGTTCGAGGAGAAGGAGAAAGGTTCCATCGAGACTGGGAAGTTGGCGGATTTTGTTATTGTTGACAGGGATCTGTTGGAGTGTCCAGTAGAGGATATCGCAGATACTCAGGTGCTAGAAACTTATGTGGGTGGGCGAAAGGTTTATGGATTAAAAAAGGATTAGGCACGAAGTGAATGCTCTATAAATAGTGGTTGGGATATGGAGAAATTAGGATGGCGATGGATCACGGGGCTTTATGCGACCTAGTTGTTGCTCAGTCCATGATCCAGTTCGTGCCGTAGCCATCCAATTAAGCCCCGCTTCGTGCTCGTGCTCGTGCTCGTGCTCGTGCTCGTGCTCGTCCTCGTCCTCGTGCTCGTCCTCGTCCTCGTGCTCGTCCTCGTCCTCGTCCTCGTGCTCGTCCTCGTGCTCGTCCTCGTCCTCGTCCTCGAAAGTGCTCTCTGTTTTCAAGAGAGTCACCGAATCGATAGACTCGAAGCTTTGGATCTTGCGGCTTTCCAAGGTTGTAGAGCGATCCACGATTATGGTTTTTTGATTATTGCGACGGCCTGACCAACCTGCAGGGAGTTGGCTCGTAGCAGAACGACGGTTTCGCTTCCATCTAAGCCAGATGTCACCTCGACTTCGTCTCCAACTCGAAGGCCGAGTTGGATAGCGCGATGCGTGATTTTGTTATCGATGACAATGCAGCACTTATCTCCTTCGGCCGTTTTTACTACGGCGCTGATTGGCAGGGCTATCGCATTTTCTCTCTTTTCAAGCAGCGTTTTGGTGGTGACGTAAGCGCCCGGCAAGAATTTCAGTTCCTGGTTGTCGATGTCGATTTCAGCGGTCAAGGTTCGGCTTTGGGAATCTAGTTGCCGGCTTGTTCTAGTGATGCGTGATTGTAGGTTTCCTCCTGGTAAAATGGGTGAGAAGATAGTTACTGGATCACCTGCATTTTGGTTATCAAAGTCTGCGGTGACCCAAGCAGCTTCACTTTCCGGAATATTGATAGAGACTCGCACTGTGGCAACATTTGCGATCGTTAACAAAGTGTTCTGGGGATTCGAACCCGCCGGCTGAACATAGTGTCCAGTATCTACATTTCTACTAATGATGATACCGTCAAAGGGTGCCAAGATTTCGGTATAGGTTAGCATTGTCTCGGCTTGAGCAATTTCGGCTTGAGCGACTTTCAATTTCGCTTTAGCAGCCTCGATATCGGCTTGGGCGGTTAGGACTTTGGCATCCATTTCATTTTGTCGAGCTTTCGCCGACTCAATATTGGCAATCGCTTCCTGGCGAGCTGCGATAGAAGCTTTGAATTGACTGGTTGTCTCTTCCGCTAACTTTTCGGTGACTGCTCCCTTGCTTACAAGTTGCTCGATCCGTTTCACTTCCGAGTCCCATCTGGCATACTCAGCGTCCGTTCTTACAACTCCCGCTTGGGCCTGTGTCACCAGTGCTTTGGCTGAGTTGAGTGCGGCTTCAGCAGCCACAAGTTGAGCCTCGGTCTGTTTGACCTCGGCTTCGGCTTGGCCATAGAGACCACGTTTTTGTTCTAGTAAATCTTTGTATTCGGGTGCGAAGATTCGGATCAGTAGCTGACCTTTAGAAACATTGTCTCCGATATCGAAATGAATCGATTCGACATATCCTGAAATCTTGGAGAGGATTGGTGCTTCTTCAAAGGGAGTGACACGACCTGGTTGCTCAGTGAAAAGTTGGAGGGTTTTCTTAGTTGGAGCACCCGCGGTGACTCGATCCACCGAGGTAGCGTTGGCGGATGTTTCACTAGCGACATTAGAAACTTTGTTATTGCACCCTGTTAAAGCAGTTATGCACAACGGCAATATTGCGATAAAGTGGTTAATGGATTTAGTCATGGTTTATTTAAAGCGTAGTTGCTTTCAGGATAGGAAGTGTTGGCTTTGAGGATCTTCAGGGTCGAGGGATGCGGATTTGAGGGTTGCCTTAGATTGCAGAAAGGAAAAAATTAATGGGAGGAAAATGAGTGTGGCGATGGTGGCAGCAACGAGTCCACCAATGACAGCGCGGCCAAGCGGTGCGTTTTGCTGGCCCGATTCCCCGAACGCTAAAGCCATTGGCAACATTCCAGCGATCATCGCCAGACTTGTCATAAGAATGGCGCGAAGTCGACTTCCTGCACCGCTGATTGTCGCTTGCCTAATATCGTCGATTTCTGAACGACGTTTCTCAGCGAAGGTTACCATGAGGATTGCGTTGGCCATGGCAACACCAACTGCCATGATTGAGCCGATAAAGGATTGAATATTGATCGTTGTATTTGTGAGATAAAGCATTAAGACGATCCCAGTGACTACAGCGGGAATAGTTGAGATAGTTGCAAGAGAAAGTCGAATGGATTGGAAGTACGCAGTGAGTAAAAGAAAGACCGCGACTATGGCGAGAAGTAGCCCGATCGCAAGCCCAGACTGCATTTCTTCCATGGGTGGGATTTGGCCCCGAATTTCTACGGTGCTCCCAGTCGGTGGTGCACCTGCTTTAGCAATCGCTTTCTGAACGAGAGATGCAACCTCTCCGAGATCGTTGCCGACGAAGTTCGCCGTGATGGTCACTTGGCGTTTCATGTTATAGCGATCATATTGGCCTGGCATCGTGCCGCGCTCGAGCGAGGCAATGTCCTGGAGAAGGATTTGGCCCTCATCAGTTTTTCGTAACGGAATACGACCAAGCTGTGCAACCGATCCAATCGTTTCGACATCATATGGCGAGCGGACGACTTGTCGCGGTAATTCAACTTGAACTTGGTAAGCGATTCCGCTCTTAGGATCCGCCCAATAATTGGGGACGACGAAGCGGCTCGATGAAGTGGCTGTGACCAAAGCGCGTGATACATCGAGCGGCATTAATCCTGCGATTCCAGCTTTCTCGCGATCGACATTCACCTGCACTGTTGGGTAATCCATGGATTGACCAAGCTGCACGTCTCGTAATACCGCTACCTCCTTGAGTGTATTACTTAGGTTACCGGCGAACTCTCGATTTTTAGCGAAGTCGGTTCCGCTGATGACAACTTCGATCGGTGTGGGAGAGCCAAAACTCATCACTTCGTTGACGATATCAGATGGCTCAAACGAGAAGCGGACTTCGGGCATCTCTTGGGCAAGTCGATTGCGGACCCTTTCCTTCATCGTCTCATCGGAAAGCGCTATGTCCTTTTTAAGAGCGATGTAGAGAATGGCTTCTTCAGGTCCGCGCGACCATTGATATACGGCATTGACTGGAAAGTTGGAATGAATCATACCGACGTATCCGAGGGTAAGTTCGACATTCTCTGGCCCTAAAACCTCGCTGATGATCTTCAGAGTTTGTTTTGCTAAAGATTCCGATTTTTCAATATGTGTTCCGTCTGGCGCACGCATTCTCAAGCGAAATTGCCCTGCGTCAACTGTAGGAAATACCGATCGGCCTAGCTGAGGTGCAATCCAAGCAATGGTGCTGAAGCAAAAAATGAAATAGACCGCGATGAGTACGAGTCGAGTTGAAAAAAGATTGGCTAAAAGCTGCTCGTAGCTAACTTTCACCTTCGAGTAGGTGGTGGGCTTTGGATTATGGTTGGTGGTCTCCTTTAGCAGCCAAACGGAAAGCACTGGCACAAAGGTGCTGGATAGAAAATAGGAAGCGATCATCGAAAAGCCGACGGCTAACGATAGTGGTACAAACAGTGCGCGAGCCGCACCCTGCATGAAGAAGGATGAAACGAAGACGGCAAGAATGCAGAGCATCGCCAGCAATCTTGGGGCAATGGTTTCAATGGAACCGTCACGAACCGCTTTCGCTAGAGGAACGCCTCGTTGCAGATGCGAGTGAATGTTTTCGATCGATACCGTCGCTTCGTCGACCAAGATACCAATCGCCAACGCCAACCCACCGAGAGTCATTAGGTTGATGGATTGTCCAGTAAGCCAAAGCGCTAAGATGGAGCAAAAAAGGGAGATAGGGATGTTTAAGACGACGATGAGAGCGCTTCGCCAATCGCGAAGAAATAGCAAGATCATGATTCCTACGAGGACTGCCCCGAGTACCCCTTCGGTAAGCACTCCACCAACAGCTTTCGTGACGTACGGAGATTGGTCGAATTCGAAACGGACATCGATACCTTCACCATCGGCTCCTAAAGCCTCCTTCATTTTTGGAAGTGCATCTTTAATGTTGTTGATAACGCTCAAAGTCGAGGCATCGGCTCGTTTTGTTGCCAAGATATAGACCGCACGTCGTCCATTAACCAACGCATAACCAGCGGGGGCATCGGCAGAGTCTTGAATAGTTCCTAGGTCTCGAATGAAGACAGGGTTCTCCCCCATGCGCACCGGTATGGAACCTAGCTGTTGCGGATCCTTGACCACGGAATTGACTGGCACGATAGGATAGGAGTCTCCTATGGGAATATTTCCAGAGGGGCTCAGTGTGTTACCCCGCGTGAGCGCGACGATCACTTCATCTGGGGACATGCTATAGGATTGAAGTTTTTTAGGATCAACGGTGATCACGATGGAGCGAGCGCTACCGCCAAAGGGAGGTGGCGCCGAAACACCTGGCAAACTCGAGAACATTGGGCGAACACGGAAAAGGGCGAGGTCCTGAATTTCTGCGATGCTTCTGGTGTCGCTGGATAGCACTAGGTAACCAACCGGAACGCTTCCAGTGTCGAACCGCATCACGAACGGAGAGACCGTGCCGGGAGGCATGAAGGCTTGAGAGCGGTTGACATAATTGATCGTCTCCGCCATCGCCTGAGCCATATTGGTCTCAGGATGAAAGTAGAGTTTCATTAAAGCGGTGCCCTGCACATTGCGCGATTCAACGTGATGAATGCCGCTGATATAAAGAAAATGATACTCGTAGTAATTCGTTAAGAAGCCTTCCATTTGCGCGGGATCCATCCCGCCATAAGGTTGGCATACATAGATGACTGGCAGATTGAGCCTGGGGAAGATATCGACTTCCATGCCTTTGGGGAGCCCAGCAGGATATGGCCATTTGAAGTGCTGGGAAATAGACGGCCCTACTGCTAGAAAACAACCGAGTGTCAGGCTAAGTACGAGTACCATAACTGTCGCTGGGCGACGCATGGCTGACAGTATGAGCTGCATGCTGTAATGATTCCGATTCTTCTCGTGGAGGAGTCTTAGGCCTGCTTTTGTCTCGGTCGTCGCAAGTTCGCTAGGTATTAAAATTTACCAATGAGGAAATCCCATTGTAATCGCTCTATTGAGTAGCCACCAAGATCATACGATTAGAAGTTGGTGATCAATTGATACAGTCGTTATTTGTCGGCTTAACGATTGACGAAAGAACAGATGGAGAGGGTTGAATCGAATGTGCATTCGTTGGGGTCGGAGAGTATGGGAATAGGCTGTATGACACGAAATGTTCATTTCCAGCTCATCTTCCTCGCGTTTGCCCTAGTTCTGGGTGGGTGTGCGTTTTCCAAAACTCGATATAAATCGACTCTAGCACTTCAAGTTAATCCTGCGAAGACACTTGCGTTGGAAGATTCTACCGCCCAGTTTGACGGCAAAAACGAATCGGTGTCTTCCGTTCAGCCCGTGGTATATGAAGCCGTTGCCAATGAGAGAGTCGAGGCTGCGGAACAGGAAGGGCTGGTAACAGTCGCATCTGCAATACCAGTGTCCGCTGAGAGTTCAGTTCAGGTCAATGGTCAGGTTGGCACACCAGAAACGCCAGCACCTTCATTGGAGAGTGCGCCCGTACCGGTCAATTTGCCAACGGTTTTAGCGATGATAGGTGGACAACATCCGGTGGTTGGATTCGCTCAGTCGCGTGTTCAGGAAGCCTACTCGCAATTGGATCGTGCAAAGGTCATGTGGCTACCAAGTATCCAAACCGGCTTCAACTATCGTCGCCGTGATGGAAATTATCAGGCGGTCGATGGATCGATTGTCGATGTCAATTTGAATTCAATGAATTATGGTCTTGGGGCTGGTGCTGTTGCGGCGGGTTCGCCAACGCGTCCAGGGATTGTCGCGCAGTTTCATTTAGCAGATGCCTTGTTTACACCTAAAGTCGCAGAGAAGACTGCTTGGGCTCGAGAGCATGCAGCCTCAGCGATTCTCAATCGACAGTTGCTTGATGGCAGCATTGCATACATCGATTTACTGGAAGCCTACCAGGATCATGAGATTGTCTCCGAATCGTTTCGCCGGAACTCTGAACTCGCCAAGATCACCAACGACTTTGCAGCAGTTGGAGCTGGATTGAAGAGTGATGCAGATCGAGCGGCAACGGAATTAGTGATGGTACAGTCGCGGCAACTTGCCGCGCGAGAAGGTCAACTCATAGCATCGACTCGATTAGCTCGAGTGTTAAGTATTCCGATGTCATCGGCGATTCTACCGCAGGATACGATTGCGATACCCTTAGAGCTGATGCCACAGTTATCCGACGAGCCTTCGCTGATATCGACGGGACTCGCTACGCGTCCGGAACTCAAAGAGTCTCAGGCGCTGGTCGCAGCGGCATGTGCTGCCTACAAGAGGGAAAAGCAAGCTCCCTTTGTACCTAGTGTCCTTTTAGGCTTTAGCACGACGAGTTTCGGTGGAGGGCTCGGTCGCGATGCTGACAACTTCGGTGGTCGCTATGACGTTGATGCCATGATGGTTTGGGAAACCCGAAATCTCGGGTTCGGCGAGGGAGCGGCTAGACGTGAACGCAGTGCACAGGTTCATCAAGCAACTTTCACTAAGCTGCGCGTCATGGATCAAGTTGCACAGGAAATTGCCGAAGCAAACATCCAAGTAGGGATTCGCAAACAGCAAGTTGAGCTAACTCAGCAAGCCATCGCTCATGCTCGTGATTCCTACGCAAGGCACATGGAACGAATTAGGGAAGGTCAGGGACTTCCAATTGAAGCCCTACAGGCAATACAGGCTCTTGAAAATGCCGAGCGAGCTTATCTACGTGCCGTAACTTCCTACAATCGCTCTCAACTGCAACTTCAATGGGCCCTCGGTTGGCCTATGACCTCGGTTGCGACAAATCAGAACTCAGCTGGAGTGTTCTAGTCAGGGATTTATAAAATCAGTTATGGCATTGTGTGAAATCTTTGCACATGCCGAACGGAAGGATTTTACAGATTCCTAAATCAGAGACGCTATTAAGGCAGCGGAAATATTCGCAACTCCAATAGCAAACTTACTGATAAATTAGATCGCTCGCTAATTGTCAAAGAGGACATCTTTTAGGGACATGTTGGACGGAGCGGAGCGTGTGGAAGATAAAACATTTTTGGCGATGCCGGTGAAGAAAAAATAGCTGAGCCACAAGTGTAACTAGATTGCTTGTCCTTAGTCTAGGAGGCTAACTCCTTGAAGTTCGCAACGAACCTTAAAATGTAAGAGAAGGCTAGGTGATTATTCAGAATTCTATTCGAATTGCGGTCTCAGTTCATTCCACATTTTTTCTAAGTAGGCATAGAAGTTGTGGGTGAGTACTTGGAAGGGATTGATTGTCCATGAGTAGCGTTCGGAGATTTCGGTACCTTTCATCGAATCACCTTCGCGGTCGACTGGCGCACGAAGGATGAGGAACGGTAGGTCGGAAACATTCGCTCCTAACCAAGCTACCAAGTCGTTTGCCAGTGCATGGGTTGTTACGATGTCTTCGCCAAACATACCCGCTTCAGACCAAAACATCACCGGTGAAGCGACTGCGTGGATCTTAAGTTTTGCGATCGCTTTGTTGCCTCGAGTCGCTGCAAGCGCATTGACTGCGTTACAAGTGATGATGTTTCCTTGACTGTGAGCGACGATACGGGCATTTTCAAAGCCTGGTTTCAGTAGCAATTCATAAAGACTTCCCGCAGCGCGATTGAATCGGGAAAGATTAGAGATCATGTCAAGTTCGATTTGTTGCTGGGACACCCCCCGTTTCTTCTTGAACCAAGTAGTGAATTGATCCCAATCTGTGCTTTGTAGTTTATCTGTGAGGCATTCCACGAGATCAACCAAAATGTTTCCCGCTTCGTTTCCTGCAATTTTAGCTTTACCGCGATTGTCCCCAAAGAGAAAGCTGTCGCCTGAGCCGTTATAAACACCCCAGACTGGGCCTCCGCTTAATGCTGCCACCGAGCATGCTTGGGCGCGAAACTTGATTGGGCTACCTTGCATCCCGTTGACAAAGATGACTGGATAAGACCCTTTTCGCGGCGGACGAGGTACCCTTCTCGTATTTTTGTCTGTAACAAAAAATGCAGCATAGTCGCTGACATCATACGAACGAACATCACCGTCGCGAAGTTCTTCGATGGAGCCTTCGAAGCGAATGTCCTCGTTGTTTTCCTTTGCAACAACTTTGGTGGCGTTTGTGCGAGACTGTTGTTGCGATAGCTTGCTGGATGTATCAGTACCGTAGCCGAGTGGGCGTGGGGAACGAAAATTGGCCATACTTACATCCTCGGTTCATTTTTGCATTTGGCAGACAACGGCCACGGCTCCTCACCGGATTAGCAGAGTATCCTGTTTTGTAGCGAATTACAACTTTTGGAGTCGATAGGCGAGCAAATCTTTACCTGTAGGATTCCGGTTTGAAATGTTTCTAAATAGGGAAGAAACATGGCGGTATTCAAAAAGGTGTGATCGAGTTTCGGCATAGCTGTCACGTGGTGCGGATATCAATCTAATTTGCTGTGTGATTCATGTTCTTGGCATCTCGGGGCTCGTTGTAGCTCTGGCATCTAAGGTGATGATTGAATATCCAGTGATATTCAGGGCAGATCGCAAAAATCGATTGGTCCATACGGAAGGTGTTCGCGCGCAAATAGTGATGCTGTGTGATTCTTGGCTTATTGCTTTTCTGATCGATGCAAAAAGAATCTGTGGCTTGGAGGTGACTCGTCGGACAAGCTGAGGCGGATCTTCAATACAGTTGCAGTCCATTTGCTTGAGGATTACTGCAATCAGTAGTGCAGTTTTGAATCAATAGTAGAAATCTTTTGCATATATAACGTGGACGTGTTGGGGGAGTTGCTTTGCTTTAAAGTAGTGCAATGGATTGGTTGTTACCAAGGGGTAGCAGAAGTTGTGTGCGATAGTGTGCAGTAGTGTGCGATGGATGTACTGGTAGGGGAGTTAAGGCTGCGAAGAGGCGATTCGCTCCTCCGGGACGAAAAAAAAAGTGTTCGTTGGTGACGAGAAAATCTTTGATAGGAATTAGAGAGAATGTAGGGGAAAAGCGTGGTTTTCATGGGGGAAGTCAAAAAAGTCTAATTGTTACAGCATTTGGGCATGATGCTTGCTTATAGGTTTGATCGCGGAGGGAATTACCGCAATTCATCCGAAGGAACGATTCCTCTCGATAAACCTTTAGGAGTATCTCCATGTCGATCTGTACGGCGAGTCGCGTACTTTCTTTTTTGGGTTCCAAAAAGAAAAAAGTCTTATCAAACAGAATCGCGAAACGAAATCGAAGCAAGGTTCTTTCGCAATTGCGGCACGAGGCTTTGGAGCCGAGATTGCTGATGACAACAGCGCCGGCTGGCGATCAATTTGCAGTTGCAGAGGTCTATGGATTTGAGAGCACACCAGCGGCTGTAGCTGTCGACGCTTCTGGAGGAAGTATTCTAGCCTGGGAAAGTTATGAAGAGGATGGGAGTGGATTTGGCGTTTTCGCTCAAAGGGTTGATTCCAATGGAGTTGCTGTTGGGTCAAAATTCCGTGTTAACACAGCAACTGCTGGTGAGCAAGCCGCTCCCTCTGTTGCGGTCGATAGCTCTGGCAATTACCTAGTCGTTTGGCAGAGTCAGGGGCAGGACAATGCCGATGGCAGTTTCGGGATTTACGGACAGTGGTATGACAGTGCCGGTCAAGCTTCCGGAAGTGAGTTTCGAATAAATTCGACCACCTTGGGTGATCAGAAAGCTCCATCAGTGGCAATCGATGGAAGTGGTAGAGCGATTGTTGCTTGGCAGAGCGATGGGCAAGATGGTGATGAGCAAGGTGTCTATTACACGGTGCTCGATGCGGTTGGTGATACGACGGGATTAGAGGCACGTGTTAACGACGCGACTGCTGGAAACCAGCAGAAACCGGCCGTTGCAGCTGCTGCAAATGGTAAGTACGTGATCGCTTGGGAGGCGGTTGATCCGGCAGGTGGAGCGGATGCGAGTCTTGATATCTTCGCAAAGCTTTATGGTAGCGATGACAATGCAACCTCAGCCGAGTTTCGAGTGAACACAGATACCTTGCGCGACCAAGTTGGTGCGCAAGTTGCGATGGATAGTGATGGCGATTTCGCGGTTGTTTGGGTAGCTGGCGGAATTCCTGGAAGCGGTTCAGATATTTTTGGACAGCGGTTTAATAGTTCGGGTGCGAAGCAGGGCTTGCAGTTCAGGGCTAATAATACAACGCTCGCCTCGCAGGTCTATGGCGGTATTGCGATGGATGGGGCTGGCAATTACATGGTGACGTGGCAAAGCGTCAATCAGGATGGTTTTGCTGAAGGTATATTTGGCCGTGAATACGCCCAAAATGGTACGACACTGGTCGATGAGTTTCTTGTTAACACAACCGTCGAGGGACCTCAGAGCGTACCGTCGATAGCGATGAATAGTAGTGGTAAGACACTTGTCGTTTGGCGTGGTAAAAACGAGGACCATCAGTCTGCGTTATTTGCTCAGCGATATCTTGTGCCAAATGCAACATTAGCAACGCTGAAAGTCGGAAGCGAGTTGCAATTAGGGACTTTTGCTGAGTTGGAAGGTAACGCACCTTCAGCATCCATGGACCTTGCGGGAAATAGTGTGGTGGCCTGGGAGAGTTACGGTCAAGACGGCGATGGCATGGGGGTTTATGCACAGCGACTTGACAGTTATGGTGATCCCGTAGGAGCAGCGTTTCTTGTTAACACGGCGGTTACCGTCAGTAATCAGAGTGCACCATCGGTTGCCAAATCACCTGATGGTCGTTTCGTGATCGCTTGGCAGAGTGAAGATCAAGATGGTAGTGGTTATGGAATCTACGCACAGCGGTACGATGCCCTTGGAGTCGCGGTTGGGCTCCCCTTCTTGGTTAACACGACGACAGCTGGAAATCAAACTAATCCGGTTGTTGCAATGGGGGAAAATGGCCAATTTGTCGTTGTGTGGGTTGGTGATTCAGGTGATGGAACGACGGATATTTATGCGAAGCGCTACGACGATGCAGGAACCGTAATTGGTAGTGAGTTCCGGGTCAATAATTTCACTGCGACCAATCAGGATATGCCGACCGTATCCATGAATGCAGTCGGTCAATTCGCGATTGCTTGGGTGAGTAGCCATCCTTCGGTAACGGAGTCAGAGACCGATCCTGAAAAAAGTGTTTTCGTGCAATGGTATGATGCGACCGGAGCCTCGGTTGGAGATGAGGTGCTCGTTCACAACTACGTTAAAGATGCGCAGGAATCACCGTCGATCGGGTTGGATGCAGCTGGCAATTTCGCTATCGCATGGCAAAGCATCAATCAGGATGGTAGCACTTGGGGTGTCTACGCAAGACAGTTCCGAGCCGATAAAACAGCGGTGCAGCCATCTGAGTTTTTAGTCAATGAAACCACGCAATTGCTACAGCGACTGGTGGGGATCGGCGTGCGAGCTGACGGAAGTTTCGTAGTTGCCTGGGAGCACATGGCGGAAGGAAATTCGGACGGTAGCAGTACAGAGATCTATCGCAGAGAGTATTTTGCTGACGGTACTCCCGATGGCCATGAGAATATTGTCAATTCTTGGACGGGAGGGCCTCAGACGTTGCCCGTAGTTGCTCGTGCCGCTACTGGAAATTACGGAATATTTTGGATGGGGCAGGGCTTTAGTCATATCGATGGCGTGCATGGTCGATTGTACGACGTGAATCTCTCGACGGATCCGGGGACTCCAAGTCGACTACCTGTTGGTGATCAGTTTCTGGTTGGAGCAACACTTGGATTTGAAACCAGTTCTCCCGCGATCGCTGTGAACAGTGATGGCACATTCATGGTTGCATTCGAATCCTTTGAGGAAGATGGAAGTGGTTTTGGTATTTTTGCTCAGCGTTTCAATGCCGACGGAACGCCAATCGCCAATTCGCGAGTGCAAGTCAATTCGACCACTCTGGATGATCAGTCGGCCCCTGCCCTGGCAACGGATGGTCTCGGAAATGTGTTGGTAGTTTGGCAGAGTAAGGACACGGATGGTTACGGCGTATTCGGACAGTGGTTCAATTCCAATGGAACCAAAAATGGGGATGAGTTCCGGGTTAATTCGACGATAACTGGCGATCAGATGAAACCAGATGTCGCTTTGGATCCAGCCGGTCGCGCGGTTGTTGCCTGGCAAAGCGAAGGACAAGATGGCGATGGCATGGGGGTTTATTTCGCCCGATACGATTCGCTGGGAGATACCACGGGCACTGAGACGCTTGCAGCAAATACAACTGCAGGTGATCAGCAAGCACCGAGCGTCGCGGTCGCTTCTGGCACCGGGGAATTCACGATCGCATGGCAGGGACCAGGCGCAATTGTGGAAGGTGAGGCGAGCATCGAGGTATTCGCACGCAGGTTCTCCAACGCGGGTGTTCCACTAGCCAATCAAGTCCAAGTAAACGCCGTGACTGAGAAAGATCAGGTGCTACCAGATGTCGCGATGGATACGGATGGTGATACATTCATCGTATGGCAGGTTGAGGGACAGCAAGGGAGCGGCTCAGATATCTACGGTCGACGTCTTGATAGTTCAGGCGTACCGCTGGGAACGGATTTCCTTGTCAACACGACAACCTCGCGACCGCAGCGAACTCCTTCTGTTGCGATGGATGGATCAGGAAACGCGATTGTAACTTGGCAGAGTCAGTATCAGGATGGGTATAGCTGGGGTATTTATGGACGCGTTTATGATAACACAGGCGCGACTTTGCAATCTGAATTTGAGATCAATGAAAGAGTGGAAGGACCGCAGACGATTCCCAACGTTCACGTCAATAGTACGGGTGGGACAGTTGTGACCTGGGTTGGAAACAGTGCAACTCATCAGCCGACGGTTTTTGGTCATCGCTACTTGATCCCCAACGCCGAGCCCGCCTTATCCGTAGGGGGTGAGCTTGCTTTAGCCAGTTTCGTGGGTTTAGAAGATACGCCTCCTGCTGCGGCGATGAACGCAAAACGGGAAGCCGTTGTGGCATGGACAAGTTATGCTGAAGATGGAAGTGGTCTTGGCATCTTTGCACAGATGCTTGATTCCCTTGGTAAGCCGATTGGGTCTCGTATCGCAGTAAATACGGTCACTGCCGGCAATCAAACCTCTCCAGCCGTTGCTCGCGCTCCAGGTGGGGCCTTTATAATTGTTTGGGAAAGCGAGGCTGAAGATGGAAGCGGTTATGGCATCTATGCCAGACGCTATGCTGCCAATGGGACACCGGAGGGGGGCGTCTTTCGGGTCAATACAACGACCTCGGGCGATCAACTCAAGCCTGCAGTTGCCATGGCTCAGGACGGCAGCTTTATCATTGCTTGGCAAAGTGTCGACACTACTTCCAGTTCAGTAAATGAACTGAACTATACCGATATCTTGGCCCAACGATACTCGGCCAACGGAGTTGCACTCGGAAGTGAATTCCGTGTTAACAATCAAACTGGGTTGGATCAACGGGATCCTACGATAGCGATCAATGCTAATGGTGAATTTGCTATCGGTTGGATCAGTGACCATCCTGCTTTGAGCAATCCATTAGATACGGAAAAAAGTATTTTCCTACAGTGGTACAACGCTCAGGGAGTTAGTGTTGGTGATGAAGTCTTGGTGCATCGATTTGTTAAGGATGGACAGGAAGCCCCTGCTCTCGGAATCGATAAGTCAGGAAGAGTTGTTGTGGCCTATCAGAGTATAAATCAAGACGGTAATTCTTGGGGTGTTTTCGCGCGACGTTTCAATCGCGATAAGACTCCAATTGACCGAAGCGAGTTTGTTGTCAACGAGACCCGCATGGGGCCACAGCGATATGTGGGCGTTGGAGTTGACGAGACAGGAAGGTTTGTAATCACATGGCAATCTAATAGCCATGAACAGGAAGGTAGTTCCTGGGATGTCTATTCTCGACAATACGCTTTCGACGGTAAGCCTGAGGGTGGAGAGATCTCAGTGAACCAATGGACTAACGGGCCACAGACCAATCCTGTAGTTGCCCAAGCTCCAGGGGGCGATTTCGGAATTTTCTGGCAGGGACAGGGGCCCGGGCACGTCGAAGGTGTTAATGGACGAATCTACGACTTACCAGTTTCCAAGTTCGCGGTAGCATTCAATCCAACTACAGGTCAGTGGCAAGGATCGACCATGCCGGCTACTGGAAGTGGGGTCACAAAGACTTTGGTTCAGTGGGCTACTGCTGCCGCTGCCGGTTGGCAATCCGGTATCACCGGTGACTTCAATGGCGATGGTGTCACGGATATTGCTGCACGAGAAGGTAGTGGTAAATGGTGGGTTGGAATCGCTAAAGATGGAGGGTATGTCACAAGTTCATGGGGGTTCTTTGCCAACACGAATGTTTGGGCCACGATTCAGGTCGGCGACGTGAACAATGACGGAAAAGATGATGTGATCGGTTTTGTTCCGAAAACCGGGGTCTGGACCGTTGGAGTCTCGGATGGATCAAACTTCCAGTACAATACCTTGGCGACTTGGTCGACGCAGGTGACCTGGGTTGATTTGTTAGTTGGCGACTTAACTGGCGATGGACGCGATGATGTTGCGGCCCGAACAACGACAGGTCAGTGGTGGATGGCGGAAACAAATCCTGTTGTCGGAGTACTCGCTCGCAATGATTACCTCACGAATTGGTCCACCGCTGTGACTTGGAAAGATGTCCGAACGATGGATTACAATGGCGACGGAAAAGCTGATATCGTCGGTCGAGCAACGCTAGCCAACTCGACATACGGTGACTGGTGGATTGCTCAAACTCGGCTCGTTACCACCACCAATTTCACCTCGGACAATTCCTACCTTGCTACTTGGAATGAAGCAGCTGGTTGGTCGGTCTACACCGGTGACATGGATGGAGACGGACGAGACGATATCTTTGGAAGAACGCGTGATGGCCAGTGGTGGATAACCAAGAGCCAGAATGCTTCCAATACCACTACTCGATTGGGTACTTGGCCCAATACAACCTACCGAACTACGTTGATCGGCGATGTTGATGGCGATGGTCGAGATGATCTAATCGGAAGAGATAGTGCTGGTAGCTGGATTGTAAGCCGTTTTCCAACGGGACCAGGCTCACAGATCAATAGCAATCCGGCAACATGGCTTGCAACCGTCGATTGGCTTTTCAATGGACTTGGTGATGATGATTTAACTTTGTTTCCCTAGTTATTGAACAAAATTAAAATATCAAAAACAAAGCACCGCTTGTCTTCGTTCACTGGAGACAAGCGGTGTTTGCATTTTGACTGATTGCAATTGCCAGGAAATAAACAGCGAATGGTCACTGGTTTCCACTATTTTCCCCCCTGTCGAAATTATTTTTGTAGCCATTTGGGCGAGAAGTGTAGGGATGGAAGTGTCGCGTGGAAATCAGGGGAGGATCAACTAATATCATTACAAATGACATCTAATTACAAACCAACTACCATAAAGGATACGATAGAAAACGAGAAGTTTCCTAGTAGATGAGTTCCTGTGATGGCTGGCGAGTGGAGCTTTGGTATCAATGACGCAGCTCCAGTGGCATGGGCTATTGTAGGAGCCTATGCAATCGCTGCGATCCGCTGCTGGGAAGCGTATAGGGCAATGAAGAAATCGAGGGCAACACCCACATTTCCAGTCTGGGTGATAATTGCGATTGTCTTAGCGTTGCTGGGTATCAACAAACAGTTAGATTTCCATACTCTCCTACTCATTGTAACACGAGATATACAGAGTGACTCGTACGTACTAGTTGGGCTGGCAATAGCACTGCTCGTCATTATTCTTATAATGTTTGCTGGCATGAATGCCTTTCGTAGTCGAATGGATTGCGTTTGGGATCGCAGGATGATTTTGGCCTGCAGTACCCTCGTTTTACTCTTAGTTGCTCAATTTCTCAGATTCACAAACAAATCTCTTGGCTCCCTGTTAGAAGCTCATCCTTTCGGAGAGATCGGAATCTGGCATGTACACGTCATTGTGTTAGTTGAGTTGGTCTTGGTGTTATGGCTCGCTGTAGTAGCAGGGAACGCATCGAAAATCTACAAAACTGTGTCGAAAAATAAGGCCTAGGTAAGTACCAAAGATACGGTTTGAGATCGTTTCTTAATCGAGCGTGTATCGCTTGCCAAATTTACAATGGAATACGGCTAGTGTTGTAGGAAGTACTCCATGAGTTGATTGCCCGAGAGCTGGACCGTAATGCGATTCTTCAGTAGGCAATCAGGGAAGGCTTCAGAGCTATGATAGACGTACTCTGAACCGGCGGACAAATATTGGGAGAAAATATGATCGACGAAGAGGTGTGTCAGAGTTTTTTTCGGTGCTCTACCACTGAGCTACGGCGCAATGAAACGGTCAATAGCTGCGCCGGTGGGGATCGAACCCACGACATCCGCTTGTAATATGTACTCCAACTCGGCAGTCGATCATTGTCTCCAAGCGTTGTTTCAAAAACAGTAAAAAAAGCGGAAGGAGGGGGATTCGAACCCCCAAGTGCTCTAATAGGTGAGCACGTGCGGTTTCCAGCCGGTTCCCGTCACCAAATCGGTTTGCCCTTCCGTAAAACCTATTGCAGTAGCTCGACCAGGAATCGAACCTGGAACTTCTCGTTAGAAGCGAGAGATGATATCCGCTTCACCATCGAGCTATGAAGCTTTGAGCATTTGATTGAGCCAACGGAGCGGAAGGCAAGGGATTCGAACCCTCACAACTTAACGTTGCACTGTTTAGCAAACAGGCCCGGCAAACCTTATCCGGCTACCTTCCAAGTAGTAGTATTCAAAGACGCAGGGTCGTAGCCCTTGGTCAATGATCAGTAGTGCAGGTGGGATTCGAACCCACAATCACTTGTTCCTAAGACAAGCCGCTCAGCCTATGGCGTACCGCACCATTTTGCGAACCTAAATGATCTTGTTGAAACTTCCTTCCCCTGAGGCGACGCGATCTGCACCACCTCACGGAGAAAATCACCTTGGGTCGAGAAGACGCTATTGAGATTCGAACTCATTCCGACATGTTTTGCAGACATGTCCCGCGCCATACGGTTTAGCGTCAATTGTTCATTTTTTTGTGCAGGCTTCTCATCGTGGTGAGTTGTTTTGCTACTTCGTAAAAGAGCGATGTCCTATTGGTTTGTTTCACCTAGTAATAAGAAATCCTTAGGTTTGCAGCGGAAGACCAGGGACTCGAACCCTGAAGCGACTTTTTTGCCGCCAGCTGTTTTCGAAACAGTGTCCTCATCCAGTCGGATGTCTTCCGTAGAGAAGTTCCTTGAAGCTCATCAACTCTGGGTGATGAGTTCTCAGATAGCGCCCCTGACGAGGATCGAACTCGCCGCAACTTGATCGACAATCAAGCTCCAACACCAGATGGATTCAAGGGCAAAAAAGATTTCAAATAGTGGGCTAGGAAATGTGATAGAGAAGCTATTGGCTGAATTAAAAAACAGGGAAAATGATGCGGAGGATCGCCCTTGGTAAGCAGCTTTTGAGTTGATGAATCAGTTGGTATTGCTGATCTTCAAGAGCAACGCAAAAGATAAACCTATGAAAAGTATCTCGGGGTGACATGGCAGAGGTGTTTCGTATCCGTAGTTAGCGCTTTGAACATCGTAAAGTTTATTCTTTCGAGGGACGCAAGTGACTGCCTAGCATTTCTTGATATTGGGAATACCTCAGCATCTGAAGCTATCTCGAGCTGGTTATTATTGGTTCGGCTTAGTCATCATAACTGGAGGCGATTTGCAGCATTTGAAATACAACTTAAAAAGCGAGCGATATCTCCCCAGGCCTATATGATTGGCTCATCCTAACTCCTACTGTTCTTAGCATTCAGTCCTTTTCTTTTAGACTGTGTCAAAGCGTCCAGCGAGAATTGAACTCGCGTTTTCTCCTTGGCAAAGAGATGGGTTACCACTACACCATGGACGCTTGCTTGTTGGCTCAACCATATTGTCAAAGATCAAGAGCACCAAGTGAGAATCGAACTCACGCAGCCGCTTTACAAGAGCGGTGTCATTCCACTAGACCATCAGTGCTTGTTTGTTTTGGGCTAACCATAGGAAATGAGACCCTATCGATTTGTTGACGATTACTTAGGAAATAGGGCTTCCATCGTAGTCTCGGTTTATTTGTCATCAGTCGGCGTGGGAGGAATCGAACCACGACCTTCGTCTTATAAGGACGCTGCTCCGACCAGCGAGCTGCACGCCGAACAAGTGAGGCCGGTGGGGATCGAACCCACGCTAGGCGGATTAAAAGTCCGCTGTGCTACCGCTACACCACAACCTCAAAAATGGGCTATGGCTATGCGTTTCAAAAATCTCATAAAACGCTGACAGTCTGTGATCGATACAGGGCCTGCACGCATCCTCTTCTCCTTTGTCTTTCTGGTTTCTGATATCACTTTGCCACGTTTCGGCGGCTTTACTATTAGTGGACCTGCAGGGAGTTGAACCCTGAAGCCTTGATTGCAAATCAAAGCGCCGACCCGTCGGCAAGCCCGTTTGTTGAAGTTCTTAGGTTTTCGATCCTAGGCGTTCGATCAAAGGCGACTTAGAGCTTGTTTTTTACTGGCATTCGCCTTCTTTCATTTCAAGCAACTCGTGTGGGATTCGAACCCGACCTATCTGGCTTGAAAGACCAGCGACCTCACCAGAAGTCGAACGAGTCATCGTTGATCTGATTTCAGTTTCCTCTCTTGTTGTTTTTGGTTGCTCTGTATCTTCAATGCCCCTTTCGCCCTGGCAGTGGACTGGGAGGTGCTCGAACCCTCCTCTTCGGCTCTTCAGACCGACGCTATACCATCTCAGCTACCAGTCCGGTTTCTCCTGATTTGCACTCATGCCGTTGGTGCAAGTCATCGTGTGGGTGCATGATTCTCAAAACGAAAAAACCCGGTGTTACTTTTGGGGTAACACCGGGTTTGCTAACGTTCTTGGGCGTTAGGTCAGCCGAGTATTACCTCCGAAGTCGATCGGAATGGAGCGCGCTGGCGAGTTTCGCCGAGCGACAATCCTCGTATCCACTTAATTGTTTATTACTCTGCCGTAAGAGATTCATAACCCGATCCTATTACTGAAAATGATTAGCTGTTGAAGTGTTTAAAAACGTCCTCTGTCGAACTGTCGCGGATTTTTGCGTCGCTTCTGAATGGATAGATTGCAGATATTGAAAAAGGGTTCACAAAGAAATCCTTTTTCACAGAAAAACTCTTGGGGGATTACGACAACCGATTTGCCAAGAGGAGAGAACGAACGGGGGACTACGACCGAGAGTTGGATTTGCGATGTCAGAAGCAACGGCGGGGTAAGGATGTCCGCAATGGATGAGCGGATTAAGCTCAATAAAAATCGAACCGCCTGAAGGTGTAGTAACTGATCCGTAAGTGGTTTGCTACCTTAGTGTTTCCGAAGTAATCGGGAATAGATCACTGGTGTCGCAGGTTTAGTAGCGAGACGACGATCTTGGTGGTGAGGATTTCTAACTCGTCTTTTTTCTTCGATCGCGACTTATGACGACAAAACTATTTGCAAGTGGCGAGAATTTAGTTTGGCACGATAGAGTCGGGAGAAGTTCCAAATTTCTCTTCCCAGCGTTTCTTTAGGCAGTCTTGAAGTCGTGTTTCGAAGGAGGATGGTATTTCGTAAGGCTGTCCATCGCGATAGAGCGAAATTGTCTGGCGGATATTATCGACGACTACTTGGCATGGATTGCAGCCTGCTAAGTGCTTCGAAAACTCTTCACATATCTCGGTCAGTTCTGCCCCATCGACATAGTCGTTAAGAGCTTTTAGTAGTTCTTCGCAGGTCATAATGTGGTTCCTTGCAGTCTTGCGCGTATCTCTATCTAGATCCAGGAGTGGGTAGATGGTTACAAAAAAATCAAGAATGTTTATGGTCGGGAGTCATCGCCTGTAGGGCATCGCCGAATTTCTTTGTCAATCGTTCACGCAAGGCTAGGCGAGCTCTCAGAAGTCGTACTTTGACGGTTGATTCAGTCAAGTCGAGTGCCTGAGCTGTATCCTGCACGGAAAGTCTTTCAATATCTCGGAGAATGAACACCAATCGATACTTATCGTCAAGTTCGGATAGGGCTAGGTCTAGTTCCTCGCGGATTTCCTGTTGCTGTAAAATTTCCTCCGCAGTCAACGACCAGGGAGCGATGAATTCGGGATGCGGCATATCACTGTAATTATCCTCCGACGAAAGCTGGCTCATCGGAAAGACTTTGGCGGTACGTTTTTTTCGCAAAATCTTTAATGCGAAATTAGTGGTGATGCGAAGTGCCCATGTAGAAAGAGAAGATTCCTCACGGAAATCCTGGATATGTTCTATCAATGCCAGGAAAGTTTGCTGAGTCACATCTTCCGCGTCTTGCGGTTGCTGCAGGATCTGGAGGGCCATGTGGTAGATACGGGGTTGAAGCTGGTTGATTAGTTGTCGGAATGCAGAAAAATCGCCCGCTTTGGCCCGATGTAAGAGTTCTCTGTCGTTCATTTCATCCATGCATCGCATCTCCAGGCATCTTTTTGGTCTCAGGTTTGAACAGGGCTTTAGGAGATTCAAAGAAAAAGCTCAAACGCATTGTAACCTTTTTCTTCTCTTTGGCTCTAACCCTATAGAGTCGAGGAAAGAAGACCGAGAAAGCCTTGAAATGCCGCCAAAACCTACCTTAGCTGAACGATACAGAGGTCACGCTCGAAGAATGTTCAGTCCTAAAAATTCTATTCGGGTGGGTGAGTCTAATTGCCTTTCAGGCCTGAGCATCGTTTCTCGATTTTAGGTCAATGATCCGCAAGCTTGGTGTACTTAAGTAAAAGTTTAAAAGTCCATTATTGAGAAGGATTCACGCTATGGTTTCTAGTATCTCTGCCAGTGAATTGTCAAAGCTGATCTCTTCGGGAAGAAATGTTGATCTTATCGATGTTCGAACTCCGGTGGAATATCGTGAAGCGCATGTGGCAATCGCCAAGAACGAGCCCCTCGATCAGCTTGATCCCAAGGCGATTCAAGCGGCTCGCAGTGGTTCCTCTGGTGACCCTCTTTATGTGGTGTGCCGATCTGGTAACCGTAGTCGTCAAGCATGTGACAAATTGCTCAGTTATGGTATCGCAAACGTGGTCAATATCGAGGGGGGAACGATTGCATGCGAGGCAGCGGGGATCTCGATGGTTCGAGGGAAGAAGGGAGTTCCACTAACTGGACAGGTTCAAATTGTTACTGGGCTTACGGTTTTGGCAGGCGCGATCGCAACCTTGGTTAGTAATAATCCTTATTGGCTAGTTCTTCCGATTTTCATGGGATCGGGCATGCTATTTGCGGGGCTTACCAATACTTGTGGTTTGGCGATGGTGCTTGCACGAATGCCCTGGAATCAAGTTAAGTCGCATTCCGTTCCTGCCGTGCAGTCGTCTGCCGCTGCGAAGACATGTGATACCAAGGGAGTTAAATGCTGTTCGTGAGTGGTAGCTTATTACGGTTTGTATAAAAGTTGATCATCTAACGGTTCAAGGATAAGTAAATGTTGCTCAAATATTTTTACGATAAGTCGCTAGCTCATGCCTCGTATATGGTCGGTTGTCAGCGCACTGGTGAAGCTCTTGTTATTGATCCGGGGCGCAGTGTCGAGCAGTACCTAGATGCTGCAGCAGCCGAGGGGTTACGGATTACGGGAGCTGCAGAGACCCATATCCACGCCGATTTTGTATCGGGATCACGGGAGTTAGCGGATAGAGTAGGCGCGAAACTTTTTTTGTCCGACGAAGGACCTGCTGAATGGAAATATCAATTTGCTGATCAGCACGAATCACGTTTACTAAAGGATGGAGACATCATAAGGGTTGGTCGAATCAAGCTGGAAGTGATGCACACGCCTGGCCATACTCCAGAGCATCTTTCTTTTGTTTTGACGGATGAAGGTAGTGGTGCCGATGTGCCAATGGGGATTTTTACCGGCGATTTTGTGTTTGTGGGGTCGATCGGACGGCCTGATCTTCTAGAGACGGCAGCGGGAGTCGTCGGTAGCGCAGAAAAAGGAGCCCGTCAGTTATTTCGATCGATAGAACGATTTAAGAAGTTACCTGATCACCTACAGGTCTGGCCGGCGCATGGTGCGGGAAGCGCATGTGGGAAAGGACTTGGTGCTATCCCTTCTTCTACCGTGGGCTATGAAAAGCTTTTCAATCCGTCGCTTCAATACGCTAGTGAGCAAGAGTTTGTTGAATACATCTTGGCAGATCAGCCCGAGACTCCATTTTATTTCGCGGTAATGAAAAGAGTGAATAAAGTTGGGCCTCAATTGATTCGAAATCTCCCCGCTGTCAATTCTCTTGCCTTCAGCAGTATGACGGACATCGTGCGAGAAAGTTTAGTTATTGATGTTCGCAATGCCATTGAGTTTGCTGAAAGACATGCATCAGGCACAATCAATATTCCATCAAGCTCCCTCGTGCAGTGGGCAGGTTTTTTTGTGGACTACACAAAGCCGATCTACTTAGTCTCTGATCCCGGAACCATTATCGCTAATCTTCGAAGTCTTAGATCCATAGGCATTGACAATGTGCAGGGATATTTCGACTGCTCAGCGAAAGATATTTCAGCGTTATTTGTAGAGAAGTACCTATCGCTTCCTCCTCGAGAATTGGTTTCGCAGATTGAAAGCGGCGCTGTCCGTTTACTTGATGTTCGAGCTGCGACAGAGTTTGCCGAAGGACACATCGATAATGCGGAGCATCGATTTCTTGGAGCACTGTTCCGTGAACTATCGCAGATTGATAGGTCGAAGCCCGTTGTTGCGCAGTGTTTAGCTGGGGGACGCTCCGCGATTGCTTCAAGCATTCTGCAAAGAGCGGGATTTAATGTAATCAACATGACTGGTGGGTATAAAGCATGGCGTGAAGCTGGTCTCCCGAATCACTCAGAGAAGTCTATGGTTTCCAGTTCCTAAGTCACTCGACAACGTTGCATCGACTTTCCAATTCACCTGTAGCATTAGGTCGGTATGAACGCAATTTTGGTCGTGACCGTTTGTCTTGGGCTCGTCGTTGGGTTCTCACTTGGGCTTACAGGTGGTGGTGGAGCGATCTTTGCAATCCCATTGATGGTCTATGGGCTAGGGATACCCGCGAGAGAAGCTGTTGGGATTTCTCTTCTTACGGTTGGATGTACGGCGTGTGTTGGTTTTGTACAGCGAGCGCGCCGCGGAATGGTTGAATTTCCTACGGGTTTACTCTTTGCATTAGCGGGTATGGCTGGAGCTCCCATTGGTTCCCGGATTGCTGATACTCTTCCAGAGCCGATACTGCTAGCGAGTTTTTCTGGTCTCATGGTCGCGATCGCACTCCGAATGTGGTTAAAGGCTGATGATAAAGTTGCTCATCTGTCCATTATCGATCGTGAAAATGACGGCCCAGCTTGTCGGCGAGATCCGGAAGGAAAATTGCGTCTGACTTCACAATGTGCGCTGTTGTTGGGCGTTGTCGGCCTGAGTACGGGTATACTCACAGGAATGTTTGGAGTAGGGGGCGGATTTATCATCGTTCCCGCATTGGTGTCGTTTGCATGCATGGGTATTCAACGTGCAATCGGGACTTCTCTTCTGGTAGTTACACTGGTGAGTCTCTCTGGGACAGCAAGTCACATTTTGTCTGGTAAAGAGCTATCTCTGGCTACTGCTGGTTTATTTACTGCTGGTAGTCTCATTGGTTTGTTCCTGGGAAGTTCGTTGGCGCAACGGGTCGCTGGTCCCAATCTGCAGCGGGTGTTTGCGGTTTCAATCCTCCTGGTTGCAATCTATGTGATTCTTAAAAATGTATGGCTGTAGGAAAAATGTAAAAATATTTCGTTGAAAAGCTAATCGTATTTAGGAGCAATTGTGATGTTTGAGATCCATAAATTGAGAGAGCTCACTTTGGTCAAAATATTATCCGCGATAGTGGTACTGTTGATTGTGGTGTATGCAAATGAAACGCAGGGCCAGGGGCCAGGTTTTCGAGGTGGCCAGGGACAAGGTGGCCAGGGACAAGGTGGGTTCGGCCGAGGACAGGGGAATAGGGCAGGAGCAGGTCAGCATGATGAACGACATGACGCTGACCGAGAAGTGTTTCATTTTCTGTTGACTCATCATCAGAAGATAAAGCGTACTGTTAAGGAGCTGGATAATGGAGTCGAAACGCTGACGGAATCCGACGATCCAGAGATATCGGCAAAACTCAAAGAGCATGTGGAATGGATGAGTGTTCGCATCAAGGAAACAAGCCCTATTCGGATGCGGGATCCGCTGTTTGCTGAGATTTTTAAACACACGGACAAAATAAAACTGATCCACGAGGAGACAGAGAAAGGAATACGAGTCGTGGAGACTTCCGAAGATGCGTATGTGGTCAAACTGATTCAGGCTCATGCAAAAGTTGTAAGCGGTTTTGTCGAACGAGGATTTAATGAAGCGATGAAAAACCACGCTGTACCGGATCAAAAGGAAGAGGGGAATGCCTCGAAATCGCTCTCGAATCCGGTCATTCCTAATTATGGGGCTGTAACTCAATTGGCTAAAGCCGCTCATCAACCTCGTGAAGAGTCCAAGGTGCTAGTCGATATTACTCGTGGTAGTAATCCAGAGGAACTCAACTCAGCCATTGAAAAGGTTGCGAAGTATTTGAATATCTACGCCGGGGGAGGTAAGGTACCGGCAAAAGCAAAATTCGCTATTATTTTCCATGGGGATGCGACGTTGGCAGTACTCAATGATGAGGCATATGTTGCCAAGTTTAAGACAAAGAGTAATCCCAATCTTGACTTGCTACGTCAATTCCACGAGCAAGGAGTTGAGTTATATGTTTGTGGGCAGACACTGATCAGTAATGATGCGACGCCAGAGGATGTTGCTGTTTTCGTTGACACGGCGGTGTCCGCATTGACAGTTGTTGTGAATCTTCAAGAAGATGGATATACCCACGTATCGCTTGGAAAATAACTAGAAGCAACGCCAAAGCAGCAAAGCGTATAATTTCTCACAGGAGAAGAGTCCGCGGATAGAAAAACATCGATTTTTTGCAGCTAGTACTTCGCGTTTCGATCGATATTTTGCGCTATCGATTAACTCGATGAAGTCAAGGAAAGATTGTGCCGTGAAGTTACTTGGTTTATGAATGTTTTGAATTGTGATGAGTTGTATCAATGCCGCTATCTAGTCCGCTTGACTATCTTCCGATTTGGGCGTTGCTCGTGTGCATCAGTGCAGCGGTGTTGGCATTTATCGAAATTGGTTTTCAGTACGGTAGACATCGCTGTGCTGTTTGCGAAGTAGAGGCAACGGCTCCGCTGGGAACGATCTTGAGTGCAACGCTGGGACTGCTGGCTTTCATGTTGGCATTTACTTTCGGCCTAGCTGCTTCTCGATTTGAAGCACGTCGACAGACGGTGGTCGAGGAGGCGAATTCGATTGGAACAACTTATTTACGAGCAAGCTTTTTACCCCAACCGCAATCGACACAGGTACGGCAGCTGCTTAGTCAGTATGTTGATTCTCGCTTGGACGTTGCTATGACCGGCAATGCAGATCAAGCGTTGCGTCGTGCAGATGAGTTGCACTTGCAGTTATGGCGCAACGCAGAGGAGGTAGGGCGAAGTAACGGCGACTCAATTGTCGTGGGACTGTTCATCGAATCCCTGAATGAGACGATTGATATTCACTCGAAACGCGTCTTGGTAGGCCTGCGAAGTCGACTCCCTCTAGCCCTATGGCTCGCCTTATTTATCCTAACCGCGTTTTCCATGATAGGCGTTGGTTATCACGAGGCTCTCGCCAAGTCCAAGCGATCACCAGCAAGGTTACTACTGATTTTTGGTTTTTTGGCAGTGCTGACATTAATTGTTGATCTTGATCGCCCCTTTGAAGGTTTTCTGACTGTTAACCAGGAGGCCATGATCAATCTCAAAGCAATGATGGACAAGCTTCCTTAACATCATTCCTGGCTCAACGAATATATCTTTGATTTCCAGGCGATCGCTTTCCTGTTTTTCGAGCCATTTTAGTGCGCAATTGAACTATACTCGGAAGAAGCACAAGCTTTCAGGCGAGAGTGGCGAATTGCTTTTCACGAGAAGACTTTTGGACGTGAGAAATCAAGTATGGCAAAGAGAAGGAAGTCCAAATCCAAAGCTGATTTAAAAACTAGCGAGTCACTTCAGGTGTATGTGCCTCGGGAGGAGTTACTCGGTTTTGGAAAAAGTCTGCGCGAGAAGTGTTTACGACATAGCCATGCAAAGTGGCGAGCTCCAAAGGGTCGGCAAGATCCTTTGAAATTGATATTGGAATCCAACAAGGGACGACTGGCCCAACTGATTCCGATCCGGCATGGTCGGATGTTGCAGTCTCCATTTGCCTTCTACCGAGCGACAGCCCTTAATATGGCTGCCGATCTTGCCAGCACTCCTGTCAGTGGCTTGCAAGTGCAGGCGTGCGGCGATTGTCATTTAATGAATTTCGGCGCTTTCGCTACTCCCGAACGACGAATCATCTTCGATATTAATGACCTCGATGAAACTTTGCCGGCTCCTTGGGAGTGGGATGTAAAACGTCTTGCCGCAAGTTTTGTTTTAGCGTGTCGCGATAATGGCTTTAGCGAAGACACCGCTCGTGATTCAGTGTTGAGCTGTCTACGATCCTACCGCCAGCGGATGGCGGAGTTTAGTGAAATGACCATGCTGGAGGTTTGGTATACCAGTCTGGATGCGAGCGACATTCTGCCCAACATCAAGGATAAAGATGCGCGAGAACGTGTTGAGAAACGTCTCGCAAAGGCGCGCGAGCACAATATTTTGGAAAACGAGTTTCCTGAACTGGCGTCCGCTGAGGGATGGAATCCAACCATCAAGGAAAATCCTCCCTATATTTTTCATCCACGAGAGCATAGCTACTCCAAGCAGTTAGAGGTATTTCAGGAGGCATTTGCTGGTTATCGAGAAACGCTGCAAGAGGATCGTCGATTACTGTTGGATCGTTTCAAGTTTATGGACTTCGCCATTAAAGTCGTGGGTGTGGGAAGTGTGGGAACCATTTGCGGAATCATCCTCTTGATGGCAGGTGAAGATGATCCATTGTTTTTGCAGGTGAAGCAGGCGCGTCCTTCAGTGCTGGAAGCATATGCAGGCAAGTCAGTACATAAGAATAATGGCGAAAGAATCGTGCATGGCTGTCGCATGATGCAATCGGCAAGCGATCTGTTTCTAGGGTGGACCGAAGGGCAGAAGAATCGCCAATTCTATGTTCGCCAACTCCGAGATATGAAGATAAAGCCACTGGTTGAGTTGTTTACTCCGAGCGTCATGATACAGTACGCCGATTTATGTGGTTGGGCGTTGGCTCACGCTCATGCACGTTCAGGTGAACCAGCTAAAATCGCCGGCTACCTTGGTAAGAGTGATAAGTTCGATGAAGCAATTGCCGATTTCGCAGCTGCTTATGCGGACCAGTGTGAAAAGGATTACGAGGTTGTAAGAAAAGCCGCTCGGCAAGGAAAGCTGGAAGTGTTCGTTGAACCGGACTAGTTCGTGTAGGAAACGACCGTTCTAATAAAACGGCGAGTGAAATGTCTGGTTGAATACTGAAGTGTCAGGCGAGTATTCAGCGGAGGAGTATTCTTAGACATCATATAAATCGATTGTTCACACGGATTACTCTCGGCAGTGATATCACGAAAGTGTTAGACTTGCCGTAGTGAGTTCTCCAGAGCGGGAGTATCGGTTCTCCTCGTTTACATCGTGGATGTCATAGGAGGCATTCCATGAAATATCTCTGTTCGTTTGTCATTCCGATAACAGCGACCATCGGGCTGGTGTACGGTGGAATCTGGGCTTGGTTGACCGTCGCTTTGGTGTTCCTCGGTGTACCGCTGCTTGACGCGATTGTAGGTCGGGATAGTAGAAATCTGGAACTGGAGCAGGAATTGCAGCAATCGCGATCTGTCCCTCACAGTTTAATCCTCTATAGCTATCTGCCGATACAAATCGGCTTGATCTTTTTGCTGGGATCGGTTTGGCGAGAGTCCTCAGCAAGTTGGGTCACGCGCGTTGGCTGGATTCTGTCGGTCGCGCTCTGTACCGGAGGAATGGGAATTACAGTAGCTCATGAATTGATTCATCGACGCTCCCTAGCGGAACGTTGGGTTGGACGCTTGCTGCTGATGACCGTGTTGTACATGCACTTTGCGATCGAGCATGTGCGGGGGCATCATGCCAAAGTGGGAACCATTGATGATCCCGCTACAGCACGTCAAGGCATCAATGTGTATCGTTTCATCATTACAACAATTCCATTGCAATGGATTTCAGCGTGGCAGCTCGAATGTACTCGGTTACGCAAGCATCAGCGGAGTATGTGGAGTTGGCGCAATGAGATGCTGTTATTTGCAATGATTCAGGTGGCATGGTTAGGGCTGCTGGCGTTCTGCTTCGGCTTTGTATTTCTCCCGATCTATCTAGCTGTTGCAATGCTGTCGGTGGTGTTGTTGGAGATGATCAACTACGTAGAGCACTATGGTTTAGAGCGAATCGAGTTACCAACCGGTCGATATGAAGCGGTGAAGGAGCATCACAGTTGGAATAGTGATCATCTTGTCAGTCGTGCGTTACTGTTTGAACTAACTCGGCACTCAGATCATCACCTGGTAGCTACACGTCCCTATCAGGCGTTGCGAAGTATTTCAGGATCCCCCGACCTGCCGTCGGGTTATCCCGGAATGCTGCTGTTGACACTCATTCCTCCAGTGTGGTTTGCAGTCATGGATCCTAAGGTTGAAAGTGTCAAGCAGGGATTAATGAACAGTGGATCCACAGAGTATGGCAATGGATAGTGTAAATTGACCGAAATGTTAGTGGAGTGGATTCCTTAAGACAGTGACAAGGTACAGCAAATAGGAAACCAGAAGTATCATTCCTTGTACTTTGAATATCTTTCCGTTCTTGAAGGGGATAGCCTGAATAAGGCAAATGACACCAAACGCCAAAGAGGCTATCAGTGGCAGCCAAGCCATTTCGATAGGGTTAATTGCTGCAGCCGTACCGACGACGAAGAGTCCGTTGAAAATATTGCTCCCCAATACGGCGCCCAACCCTATCTCCTCATGCCCCTTGATACACGCAATGATCGTAGTTGCTAGTTCAGGTACAGAGGTACCAACTGCAACAATCGTGGCTCCGATAATGAATTCGGGAACTCCAAACGAAGTTGCGATTCCACGTCCACCAGTAACGATGAAACCCCCAGCAAGTAACAGAAATGACAGGCCAGCGATGCAAGATGGTATTATGAATCTGTGCCTCGCCTCACCTAGCACAGATTCAGTTTCGTTGCGTTCCTTTCGCGCTTTTTGAATAGTTAACCAAAGCCATCCGCTGAAAGTGGCTAGCAAGATCAATGCATCGGTTCTGGAGAGCACGCCGTCAAGAAACAAAACTGCGGTAATAACTGGAACAAGCAAGGCGACAGGGAAATCCCGTCGCATGCTTCCCTTGGGGACCTGAATAGGTTTGTAAAGCAGGGCAAGGCCTAAGATAAGCGATACATTGACAACGTTGCTTCCTAGCGCATCGCCGAGTGCAATTTGAGGGTTGTTAGTTAGAGCGGAAGTGATTGAAACCGAAGTTTCAGGGCTGGAAGTCGCGAATGCTGCCACTGTGGCGCCGATGATACCGGGAGAAATTCTTAGCCAATGCGCCATGCCGACACTCCCTCTCACGAAGAGTTCGCCTCCCATACCAGCGCAGATGATGCCAAGTAGGAGATAAAGGTAATCCATTGCTTTCGCCGTTAGTTTGAGTAAGTTCGATGTGTTGTTGGGGCCGTTGGGGTAACGTGCTTACATGTATTCTCTTTTGCCGATTCGCTCACCATGCTGGTTTGGGATGCGATATCGAAGCGAATCTTTGGTAAATCGTTAAATCTTAATACCCTGACTTAAATCAGGGTGATTGGTTGCCATGCTGTTGTGACAAACGGAATTGCGAGCAGTTCTGAGTCACTGCGTTTGAGGTGGATCCGACCGACGTTTAGTTAACAATCCCAACTTGGATAAACTTCTCGCAGCATTTGCCGCGAGGCCTCAACCGAAGAGCAAGTGCTAGACATCTTCGCATCAATTGGTTTCGGGTAAGGCTAGCGAAGGCAATCAACACCGCAGCATGATCCATCACGTGGCAGATGGCACACGATAGCTAATGTTCAAAGATTAAAAGCTGTCAGATTACCAACCGCCGCCGTTGGAAATGAAAAGTACCAAATAGAGAGAATTCTCAAGGACTGGTCGAAATCCTTTTGTATTGCGCATGATGACCAATCTCATGAAGAATGGATGACTTACCTTTCACCGAATTATCTCAGATGTAACTTGGTTAAGCAATATCAGTCTTCGTAATTCCAAACTGTGCAAAAGCCCGATGTATTACATGGTCGGGGATCGCTCAGCGAGCCAGTTAGTCGATTTTTTTTGTGCTAGGGAAACTCTCTATTGAAAGCGAGTGCAGCGTAGGACCGCCGAACGATCCATCAAGTCCGCGAACGAAAAAACTGACGCTATCACAACTAGATTAAATCGTCGCCAATTCGTTCATTGTTGGAAAATCGAGTAAGAAGGAGGGAAAAACGCCTCTGAATCTGTCGGTTCAGCATCGATGGATAATATTACGACCGGCCAAGCGAATATCTTATGTGCCCAGCGTAGGATCTTTACGTGAATGAACTCCATGCTTTTGCGCAATCTGCCAAAACTGAATGTCTGCGTGGTTGGCGGTTGTCTTGCAAAGCTTTCTTTGCCCCTATCACCAATGGTACCGTAAATAGCACGACGCTCACGTCAAAGTTTGTCGACTGTAGGTAACTTGTTGTACTAGCCGTTTCGCCGTGAACCGTCATTAATGAGTGGTGATTTTTATGACAGGGAAAAATGTTAATTTCACGTGAAGAAGCGGGTGCATAAATAGACACATTACAATCGCTTTCTTAACATTTCACTGATAGGAACGCAATTCTTCCTAGTTCGAAGGGGAGTATGGCGATCATGGTTTTGGCAGATTGGTCATTGATTGACCGTTGGAATAAGAGGAGTCTGTGATGTCACGTAGGGTCAAGCCGTTAAGCGGCTTCACGTTGGTTGAATTGCTTGTTGTTATAGCGATTATTGGAGTCCTTGTCGGTTTGCTTTTGCCTGCTGTGCAAGCGGCCCGCGAAGCAGCACGACGCATGCAGTGCTCAAATAATCTGAAGCAGATTGGTCTCGCGTTACACAACTACGAAACGGCTTTCAAAGCGATGCCGGCAGGTTGCAATGGTATCCCAAACGCCGCTGGCACAAGCTTCAACGGGCATGGCTGGACTTGGCATGCGAGTATCCTACCGTTTCTTGAACAAAACAATCTTTACAATGCGATTCAAGGCCCTGATGGGATGGGAAATGAACGTGGCGACCAGAACTCTGGTAAGCCGCTAGTTGTCCGAGCAACGATTCTGCGTCTCTTCTGGTGTCCCTCGCAGCCTGACGTGACCCCCGCATCGCAGAAGAATGGTTATCAGCCGGCCAATTACAATGGAAACATGGGGACTCGTATTGGAAATGGTAATGACGATTGCATCTGCGTAGGAGTTACGAACCTTCAGCAAATGATGTCGAATCCATGGGGCTGTATGAACGGAGATGGGATCTTTTACGTCCGAAGCAGAGTTAGATTTGCTGATGTGAGCGATGGGCTCGCCAATACGATTTTTGTTAGCGAAGTTCCCGATTCGGGAGGAGATGCTATTGCCCATGTGAGTGCAGGTGCCGATCGTCGAGTTGTGTTCTCCGGTGGTGCCGACTCTAACCCACCAACGGAAATGTCCGAGTTTCTCATCGCGGCTGAGACTAACGACCCGATCAACGGAGGCGCGGAAGAAGCTGCAGGTAGTTTCCATCCGGGTGGAGCCCATTTTCTCATGGGTGATGGGAGTGTTCAGTTCCTGTCTGAGAACATGGACATGACAACTTACCGGGCTATCAGCACACGAGCTGGTGGCGAAGTTGGCCGATTGGATCAGTAAAAAATTAATGGAATTTGATGGTGAGTAACAACGTGAAGAATAGACGTTCTTTTTTGATCTCTGTGGCTTTAAGCTTTTTTGTCTTGTCCCAAATCGGCTGTGGTCCGAGCGGGGACCAGCCTGAGCTTGGTACGGTGACCGGTACGATCACCTTGGACGGTAAGCCTTTGGTCGGTGTCGCGGTGGTTTTTCAACCCGATAGCGGCCGACCCGCTCGGGGAAAAACCGACGCTGATGGTAAGTACGAACTGACCTACATCCGACAGACGAAGGGATCAAAAGTTGGTCCCAATCGTGTAGAAATTGCTCCTAGCGAAGAAGGAGAGGTTTCGGAGGAAGCTGAAAGTAATGAAGGTGAGAGTCAGGGCTCTGCAGCAAAACCTCAATCCGCAAGGCCCGTTGTTCCAGCTCGCTACAACGTGAAAAGCGAACTCAAGGTTGAGGTAAAGTCGGGAGCAAACACTTTCGACTTTGCGTTGGAATCGTAAGCCAGAGTCGATCTACAAGAAGGTGGTTGGATTAAATAGTTAGTAAAAAATGATAGGCGAATAGGAATCGAGTTTTCCTGTTCGCCTTTTTTTTTGCCAGAGCTTCGCTAACCTGTTCAGACTTATGCGTCTTAACTGTTGTTGTCTACACTTCTTGCTCGTGACTGCAAGATGATTGCGACTTGGTATTGTCGACTTCATTAACTCGCCAGTGTTCGCTTGCAAGTCGAAAAGCCGCTTATTCTGGACGTAAGCTTGGTCTCGCCGCAAACATGGCTCACCTTACACTTGATTGATCGCTCATTGTTTCGATGGATCCTGGGCGAGTTCTTTTTCCGGGATAAGCTCAATCTTCACGTCAGCATCTTTGAGATATTTATCAAAGAAGTTCTTCATCAGGCGCAACACGGACGGTTTGCTGAAGGAGCCGCCACCATGCCCTGCCCCGGGAAATTTTTGCAACCAGACAGACGCTCCATTTTTAGTCATTGCCTCCGCAAACTCTTCGCTTTGCGCGTAAGGTACCAGCGCGTCATGCGTACCGTGAAGTATGAGTGTAGGAGGCGAATCTTTATCGACATAGGTGATGGGGCTAACGGCCGCGGTCTTCTCCTTGTCGGAGAGATTCGCTCCGATTAGTTCCGAGTACGGGTCGCTTGGAGTGTTAAATTTGAAGATGTTCGTTACGTTCTTATCCTTTTCGGCCTGTTCAATCACCGAAGCAAAATTCTTGGGACCGAAAATATCGCAGACGCACTGCACAGCATCGGATTGGTCTTCGTTTCCGCCAATCGCAGCGAATAGCTTTTTACCCCCACTGACACCGACCAAGGCAGAGAGGTGACCACCGGCAGAGCCACCGATGACTCCGACCTTATCTGGGTTGATGTGATATTTCTCTGCATGGGCTCGCAACCAACGGATCGCAGCCTGGCAGTCTTGGATTTGCGCAGGAAATTTTGCTTTTTGGCTGAAGCGATAACCTACACTGGCAAGAACGTAGCCCTGGGAAACCATACGAGTGTCGCAAGGATGTTTGTTGCCTCCCATCCAACCACCACCGTGGATGTGTACGATCAGTGGTAACGGTTCCTTGGGAGCCTTTTCTGGATAGTAGATATCAAGTCTTTGCGAGACATCGCCATCCTTCACATACGGCACGTCGAAATCCCAGATGATACCTGCAGGAAGGTTAATTTTAGGTTTCGGCTTGCTTTCAAGCTTCTCCTGGGCAAACGCTGGTGGCGGCAAGACGATGGATGCGACTGAAATCAGCAAGCAAGCCATTCCGACAAACGTACGCATTCTTTGTTGAAACATAGTGGACTCTCAGGAAAATATTCAAGAATCATTCGATAGGCATAATTTTATAAAATGCGATGATCTTTTGCGATACGGGGCGAGGTGTACGTTTTGTAGGTCATCTTCGAAAACGCATGGCTAATTGAACGCGAGATCTTGGGGATACTCGTATTTCAAGTAGTTCAAGCATGCATCTAAATCGTCAACGAGCAAGCCAATGGGTTGGTCGCTGCGATGGGCTAAATTTACGACTCATCGCTTTCCTCACTTAATGAACTAGATCGAGAAGCCACTTGTGACAGTGGGGTTGGGGGATGTGTACAGGTCATAATGCTGTTTGGAAATACTAACAGGCCAACGATCTGAGGCGTTGGCCTGTTAGAGTAGTCGGAGTGGCAAGCAAGGATCGATGTAGTTTATTCCGATCTAAAAAAGTTACGTTGATACTGAGTGGAGATCACTCTCGCATTACAAGAAAAATATTTTACCTGTAGTTGCTAAAATATGCTGGGATTGCCACATGCCTTTTGTCTTACGAATGCCAGGAAGGAAGGCTATCAGGCTTTGTTCACTTTTGAATTTTGCCAGATCATCATGGGCCGCGATTAACTAGAGCATTCGGATCGATCAAGATCCTCGGGATCCTCGGGCAATTTGGATCCCGAGGAGTGAGTAGGCAAATCGGGGCACTGTGGTAGCGACTAGGGAATGTCGATGTCGATCGCTTCTCCACCTTCGGGAGTCATCAATGCTTTAAAAGTCTCTTCAGCGATGGTTCTGGAAATGAAGCGAACGCTTCCATCCATGAACGCGCAATTCCCGCCGCTAATCGATAGACCAAAAGCTTCGAGCAGATTGCCTGCTGCCATATCGAAATCATCTGGCTTCGTCCCGGGAACGGCGGCTGAATCGGTAACTTCGGTGATCATAACGGTGTTGGAAATACCGTCAGCCACATCAGCAAATTTTGCCATCTCTAAATCCCATATTGTTTTCACTCCGTAAGGGGCAACATAAACAGTCATCCCCGGTTTCACCTCGCTTTTGGGATAGCGAAAAACTTCTGGCATCTTTTCCAGAAGCTTGATGTTATGCTCGCTATCCCAAGGCTCATCGCGGCGAAATTCGTTATACAATTCCGTCTCTCCTAAGTAGGGCAGCAATTCGACTCGCCAACTCAGCAGCGGCTTGCCATCTTGATTTTTGCTAACCCTCTTGGGCAACTCTTTGTGATTCTCTTCGTAGGTATAAAGGGCGACGCCAAGTTCCCTTAGATTATTGGCTGATTTCGCTCTTCTCGCCGCTTCACGAGCCTCTTCCAAGGAACAGCCAGGAAACGAGGCGAGCGCGAAACAAAAGCCGCTAAAGACAAGCAATTGAAGTAATCGACGAGCATGAATGGGTTTCCGACTGACGTAACTAATTCTCCGAGTTGGGTAATGGTAAGAGAGAAGATCACAGCCCGAATAGAAACAAATTCCTAGCAGGTGGGTATTCCAGTGTACGACCCGTATGTACTGGTGTGATGTTTCACTAGTTTGGTGTATGTTAATCAAAGGAGTTGTTTTTCGCGAAAGCTAGATTTGCCGCAGTTCGAATTTGAATCTGACTGTCGTAAAAAGGGCCGAACGCAACTGGTTTAGAGATTTGGATTGGAGACGGGCGTTGGGCAAGAATCCCGTCAATCATTCGGCTAATAGGAGATATGATTAATCGGTGACCCGCTCGCCTACGTTAGGTACCGAGGGCCTCACTCCAGAGAAAAATTCAAGGCATAAGGTACTATCGAATCCATGCTCGAAGACCAAAGAAGGCAGTCTTGAGAATGAATCTAGTCTGGAGGCAATTGCAGCCGAATCGAAGCTTGTAAAAGTTTTAAACCAGATTTAAAAGTACCACCAATTCCACTCTACAAACTAGCCCACGCTTTCTGTTATCAGATTTAAATGCGATAGACTGCGTTCCAGAAGTTGTCGATGAAGCGATGCTATTCTTGCGCTTTCACTCGAAACAACAACACATAGATTGCGGGGAGGTTGATCAGTGTCAAGAAAGTCGCCAGGGACAAACCACCCATGATGGCCACCGCCATGGGGCCCCAGAAAATACTTCTTGTCAAAGGAATCATAGCTAGGATAGCGGTGGCTGCAGTCAGGATAACAGGGCGGGCTCGTCGAACCGAAGATTCTATCACGGCATCCCATTCGCTTAGGCCTTGGGCGCGGTCTTGCTCGATCTGATCGACCAAGATAACTGAGTTACGCATATCCATCCCTGCCAACGCAATGACTCCCAGCAAGGCTACAAATCCAAATGGAGCATTAAACAAGTGAAGTGCCGCTACGGCGCCGATAATACCCAAGGGCGCGATACCGAAAATGAGTAACATCTTGCGAAAGTCATGGACTTGAGACATGAGTAAGGTTAGCATCACCACAATCATCAACGGAAAGACTTGGAATAAGGCAAGATTTGCCTTGCTACTTTCCTCGATAGCTCCACCCAAATCGATGCGATAACTTGCAGGTAGTGCTGCGCGTATGTCGCTCAGTTGACGATCGATGCGGGCGCTTACATCCGGCGCTTGATTACCATCTGCGATGTCGCAACGAACAGTCAAAACCCGCTCCTGATTACGACGCCATGTGATGGGCTGCTCCAAACTGTATTCAATCCGGCCGATTTGTTGAATCGGGACGCTCCGTCCACTGAGCGTGAACAGAGTCATGTCTGCAAACTCATTGAGATTAAGTCGTTCTTCAGGAACAGCTTGAGCGACGATAGGAATTATTTCTGTTCCATCGCGATACTGCGATATTGGGGCACCGCTTAGTAAGGTCTGTAGCCCTTGCTCGATTTCAGACGGGGAGAGCCCCATCAATCGCGTTCGGTCCTGATCGAGCTGCACTCGAATCGCCTTTGCAGGCTCATCCCATTCGAGATTAACGTCGACTGCTGCGGGATCGCGCCGCATGACTTCGCGAACTTGTTCGGAAATACGTCGAACTTCGCTTGGATCGGGACCTACCACACGGAATTGAACCGGATATCCCACGGGAGGCCCGAATTCCAATCGCAGTACACGGATAGAAGCGTCGGCGAATGCAGGATTATTTTGGATGGAATTGAGCAGCATGGTTCGCACGCGTTCTCGAGCCTTTATGTCGCGTGTTTGGACAACGAGTTTGGCAAAACTCGGGTTGGGTAGATCGGGATTCAATGCCAAAAAGAATCGGGCTGCTCCCGCGCCTACATAGGTTGAGTAGTGGCTAATATCTCCCGATTCTGTATCGGTTTCCAGCCACTGGGCAAGCAAGGCTTCAACTTTTTTTGCCATGCTTTCGGTGGCTGCAATCGATGCTCCTTCGTTCATCCTTATATCGACCAAGACTTCCGTTCGCGAAGAGGTAGGAAAAAACTGCTGTTGGAGTCTGGTAAAGCTCGCTAGAGATGCAATGAACATAGCCCCGGTTACTCCCACTACCAGCCATGGTCGACGGACGCATGACCGGATCAGTCGTCGCAGGACAGCATGGAATGGCGACTGAAAGGCATCGGTGTGCGCAGCAATGTCATGTTGCTTTTTCCAATGACTCGGCAAAAGTTTCACACCTAATAAAGGAGTAAAGGTCACGGCAACAAACCAGGATACTACTAGCGTGATCGCAACGACCCAAAAGATCCCACCCGCATACTCACCGGAAGTCGATTTCGCGAATCCAACAGGTAAAAAACCTGTGATCGTAATCAAAGTCCCGGACAACATCGGGAACGCTGTACTTGTCCACGCGAATGTGGCTGCATCTAATCGATTCCATCCTTCTTCCATCTTCACAGCCATCATTTCTACCGCGATGATGGCGTCGTCGACGAGTAGACCGAGCGAGAGAATTAACGCGCCCAATGTGATACGGTCCAAATTCATCCCGAGGGCTTCCATGATGATCAGTGAGATAGCCAGCACCAAAGGAACGCTCATTGCGACGACAATTCCCGTACGGAACCCGAGGCTGAGAAAGCTGACGACAAGCACTATCAACAGAGCTTCGAAGAAGGAGTTTAGGAATTCCCCCACGGACTCTTCAACCACTTGGGGTTGAAAGGCGACGGTACCGATCTCGACTCCCATGGGAGTTAAGCCACGTATTACGTGTATTTCTTTTTCAATGTCGTGACCCAGTTGAAGAACATTAGCTCCGCCGTTCATCACGACTCCAAGCGAGACGCAAGGCTTGCCGTTATAGCGTGTTTTGAATAACGATGGGGTCGCATAGCCATGTGTCACCTTAGCGACATCTCCCAACCGGAAGACCTTGCCAGCCGCTTCGACCGGAATCGCTTCCAGTTGATTAAGGCCCGAAAAGTCACGTGAGACTCGGACGTGGATTCGATCGATATCGGTGTCGATGCTGCCAGATCGTAGCATTGCCCCTTGACGTTGAACGCTATCGAAGATCTGGATGGGAGTGATTCCCAAGGTCGACAATTTGCGATGCGAGAACTCAACCAAGATCTGCTCCTCTTGTTCGCCGATCAGATCCACTTTCTCAATGTTATCAAGTCGCAGTAGCCGAGTCCTTGCCATCTCGCACAATTGTTTGAGTTCGGCGTACGAATAGTCATTGCCAGTGAACGCGTAGATGACTGAATAGACATCGCCGTACTCGTCATTGACTTCCGGTCCTCGCACGCCGGAGGGGAGATCGCTTCGAATATCATCTAGTTTCTTACGAACCTGATACCATGCATCATCTGCGGACTTACCGCGAACGGAATCTTTCAGTTGTACCAGCGTCAACATGCGATCGCTGATGCAGTAGGTTTGAAGAAAGTCGAGACTGGGCGTTTCGCGAAGCTTCTTCTCGACGCGTTCGGCAACGAACTGCTGCATTTCCTCCGGTGTTGCTCCTGGCCATGACGCGCTGACGATGGCTGTCTTGATCGTAAAGCTAGGATCCTCTGCTCGTCCCAATCGCAAGTAAGCAGCGATACCGGCCGTGGAGCATGCCAGCATCAAGAAGGCTACGAAGGAAGGGTGAAGAACACTCCATCGAGAAAGGTTCCAGCGGTGGTTTTCCGTGGATTGTTTCATTGTGCCTCTTTCCATACACGAACTTTGCAGGTCGAATCAAGCCGCTGCACCCCTGCGCTGACTAAGAAATCGCCTTGAACTAGATTTCCTTTCACGATTGCGAATTCTGATTCATATCGAACGATGGTGATCGGTATACTCTGCAGACTTCCATTCGGGTTGATCTTCCATACTAAAGGTTGGCCTCCGCGATCCGCGATCGCGCTCATTGGAATAGGTATACCTGACGAAACGGCAGTCATGAGGTGTACGGTGGCTGTCATTCCCAACGCCAAGTCCGAAGGTGGATCTAGTATTTGAAAACGAGCGTCGTACGTGCGCGATTGCGGATTCGCGATTGGCGATAGTTCACGAAGCCTGCTTCGTAGCAAAATTCCTGGACGAGACCAAAATGTGATCTCGGCACCGAGGCTGGACACTTCGCGCTGCATCGACTCGGGAACATTGACCACCGCTTCAAGTTCTTGGCCCTGCATCCATTGAATCACTGGTTGACCTGCTGCGACGACTTGACCGATCTCTCCAAGTACTACGGTTACAAGTCCATCGTGATCCGCCTTTAAATCGCAATAGGACTTTTGGTTCTCTGCGAGTTGCTTTCGACGTTCGGCTGCATCGAGTCGAGCACGCGCGGTATCGCGGGCGGCAAGGGCGATATCGTACTCCGATTTGCTGACTGACTTGTTTTGCACCAACGGTCGCATTCGATTTTCCTCGGCTTCCATTTGGGCCAGTTGTGAGCGGGCGGCAATCCAATCGGAGTGAGCGACTTCCGACTGCAGGGTAGAGTCCTCGGGATCTAGCTGCATCAGAAGTTGGCCTTGAACAACGCGATCTCCGGTTTCCACATGACGCGCAATGATCTTTCCTCCAATTCGAAATCCCAGTGGACTTTGATATCGTGGCTGTAATGTGCCGGCGAGACTTCGTTGATAACGCCCAACTTGATTTGGGTCGGGTACGGTGTAGGCGCGAACCAACAATTCGGTTCCGTTTCCGCTAACGGCGGCTGGGGAATCGGGAATTCGTCGCATGGGATTAATCGACGAAACTTGATAGGCTCCGAAAATCACCGAGCCGACAGTTGCGATAGCCGCAATGGCGAAACTTATGGAAAACAGTTTCCTTACAAGTGGCGCGCCGCTGCGTTGTATGATTCGTTGAGCTTCTCGCTTTTTCAGTCCGTCGATGATTTCGTCATGTGGGCTTGGACTGCCCTCGGTGTCATTTGTTGACGCCTCGTCAGATTTTGAAGTGCGAACCATGCAGAGTCCTTGAGTCAGAGTGTTAGCTGTAAGACTGTTGGTGGTGAGCCCGGAGTGAGTGCAGTCGGGGTGTTAGATCGCTGGCAAGCTTTTCGCTATCGGAAAGGTAATCGCTGAGATCCCCGACGGGCCGCCATTCGAATCCATTGAGAAGAGTTGCGCAGTGGATTCGCAATGCGCGTGTGGGGTTGTGAATGCCGAGGGCGGGAAGTGAGGGGCTGCTGGCGATCAAGATCTGGCTGCCAAAAGTGATCGCCCAGAAGCCGAATACAAACTCTTCGTTGGTCATCCCAGTGGGAACGACAAGCGAGCCATCGCTCACTCCATCTTGAACGATTCCTGACACGATAGCGAGGCATTGCGATTCGCACTGGCGTATCAGGTTTTGCCGCTGTTGTGAAGATTTCTCCCACACGCTGACGTTTCGCATCCACTGCTCGATGACGAAGTCCTCATGGCAGTGTTGAGTATAGAATTCGCAGGCGATCCCTATGGCCATCATCCGCGTACGGGACTTGGCGGCAAAAGCCGCACTGAACTCGAAGAGTTTCCGCCGCAGTTCCATCGACTGAACAGCCAGCGCCAATACGATTTCCTCTTTGTGAGGGAAGTGGTTGTAGATCGTTCCTTTGGCGTATTCGATGTCGGCCGCGATCCGGTCCATGCTCAAAGCGTGGAATCCCTCTCGCACCAAAATAGGCTTAGAGACCCGAAGGATCTCTCTCGTTCGGTGCTCAATTTCGCGTTGTTTGCGTGTTAATTCAACCATGATGTCAATTATTGACGTTGCGTCAGAATTGTCAAGCCAGATCTCACGTTTTTTCCAAGGATGGGTTGGGGAAATGGGTTCAATGCGTTCACAAGCCGCCCAGGATTGCCGCCAGATTCTCTGGGCAAGGTGAGTGAGTGACTTGAAGTGTTTTCCTTGATATTCCACCCGTCCTTTAACGCGATCGCTCTTATGGGGCTGCTATTGCGGTCGCATTAGAGCATTGCGCCGGCGGAGGAGTTGCGTGTCACTCACCGAATTCAATAGAAAGGTCGTGACAAAAAGGTGCGATGTCTTAAGTTCGCGAAGCGATGTGACCCGGACCTCGGAGTCGAGCGTTAGCTTGGTCGAATTTTTAACTGCCCGTTCTGAGAGACCAACTTCGGCGCTGACTTGCAATCGCCTAGCGATTCGGCAGATCTGGATGCGATTGTTTTTGCTTCGACATTTCTAGTCAAAGTGCGATTCAAATTTCTCGACCGGATTGCAAACGGTCATCTTGTCGAGCCTTGTGATCTCAGCAGCTGTGACCGAGTAACTATTTACTTCTCTCGCATGCAGATTAGCTCGTCCATTCGGCCTTAAGCCTCTGGGCTCTAACCTGCTCCACGGAAGCAGAAAGCCTCAGTTCGGGAGAAGCCTCAGGCGTTGGGGCGAGACCGTTCGGAGAAATTCCGACCCTGGGTCTGTTAATCGCTAATGCACGCACCGAAGAAGAATTGCTTTCCGTATAAGGCGTAGGCTGAAGAATAAATTTGCGAACGAGCAAGTGGTCATAGCCTATCCCACCGGCTTGAGGCGAATTCGAACAGCAAGTAACTGGCAATTCACAAAAATAGGCGTGGCGATTCTCTAAGTCGCTCTGAGAATTTTTGATAAACGTAGACTGATGTCTAAGTCGGTGTTGACGAGGAATGTAAACCACTCTGTAGCAGTTAAAGTTATTGACTCTTCGGGTTGCCATGGCGACCAAGATGCTCTGCAGCACCACAAACATCGATCTTTAGTCGATAAATCAAATAATTAGGTGCGAAGGTGTTTTTGAGAAGACGTTATTGTTAATAAATATCTGTAATGCAAATTGTCTGAAGTAAATCGCAGTGTGATATGTAATCTCAGAGATTCGATCACATTCAGAAGACCGGTTTAATTCAACTGATTTCAGCTTGTTTGGGAATTCGGAGGGTGATGGTAAGGCATATTTTCTGGTGCTCAAAAAGTCATTCGCAGTGCTGAGAAGCAATGCTTAATAAACCAGAAAAAAAATCGAAAAAACATGAGGATTTTTATCGCTCAATCCCCAATCCATTTACGCCATGTGCGATGATAGCTACCTGTAATCTTGGTCCAGTTGATTGTGGCAGTCTGTTGCTAAAAATTAAGCCGTATTCAAAAACATAATCCTTTAACACTCTACGTTCCGTCTGGCAGCAAGTTTAGAAGGTAGCTTATGAGTCGATCATCTCGTCATGTTGGCCGTAAAAAGTCATCCCATTGTCTTTTACAGCATCATTCACGAAAAGTCGATCGCAGGAAAAAACGCCGATTGCTTTTAATTGAGCAATTTGAGAATCGACTGATGATGGCGGTTGATTTTCCAACTGAGATCATCGCTGGAAGAACCTTGTCTTCGTACAGCGTAAGTGATGTTCAGAATGGGCAAATGAAACTGACATATGCTGTTTACAATCAGCGTGAGTTGCCTATGGAAGATGTGCAAGTTTCGGTGAAGCTTGCGACGGGAGTCGGATTTGTGCAGGCCTCCTTGCCCCCGACAACTTCAGGGCAGGATTTCGTTTGGGAACTCGGTACTTTGCCAGCTTACGGGCGCCGGAATTTTGAGGTGACAGTATCGCTGGCGAACGCAAGTGTGCTGCAGATTGACGAGGGAGTTCGAGTCCAAGGTCGAATTGATGCAGGACTTGCTAACGACACTGCACCTGCTGCAACGCTGCGCAATTCTCCGATCCCGTTAGCAGAATTGTCATCGACGATAGATGCGAATGCTTCTGATCCGGTCATTATGGAGAAAGCGGCAGCGCTCGATTACGATCCAGCGAAAATCTTTGCCTTTCTAAATGAAGAGGTTGGCTACGAAGCCTACGATGGTTCGCTGCGAGGCTCTCGAGGAACGCTCTGGAGCGCAGCAGGAAACTCGCTCGATGAGGCTAGTTTAGGTGTTGCGCTTTTTAGAGCTTCAGGAATCCCTGCTAGATATGCAAGTGGGATTCTATCCCAGAATTTGTCAGGGCAACTGATCAATTCGATGTTTCCCAATAATACGAAAACGATTGGCTATTTAGGTAATGATGCTGACATTTCCAATCCTGCTTCTGAACCAGGCTTGCTGGATATAGCGAAGGACTACTATTGGATGCAGGCTGATTTTGGTAGCGGCTATGTGGATGTCGATACCTCTGGACTTGCCGTCGGTGGAATAGGGGAATCTTTAACGACTGCAAGTAATGTGTTCTCGGAAGTCGCTGACGCATTGCGACATAAGGTGCGAGTTAGCTTGGAGGCTGAGACCTACAGCAACATGATAGCTGCGTTCGGCGGAGTGAAAGGTATTCAATTAAAAAAGGTGCTTGAACAGACCTGGAACACTGTTGAGTTGGTGGGTAAGCCGGTTTCCATTGGTCATTTCGTAAGTGACGTTAACTTAGGTGGAGTGGTTTTTTCCTCCCGAGCTCTTACCTATACTCCGTTCTTTTTAGTTGGTGACAACACGGATCCCGAAGGGCGCACGGATGAATTGACAACCGGGACACCTTTTGATGAGCTACTCACCAATTTTCCGCTATCGAGTGAGTTGCTTACTGGTCTGAACCTTAAAATGGATGTCATGCTTCCCGGCGGTAACTTGGAGCATCACGAACGCACACTCGTGGATCGTTTTGGATTTGCGGCGCGTCAAGCTGGAATAACACAGAATTTCGCGATCGATACAAGCGGGCCACCGACGCTTTCCCAGCTCGATATTTTTACTCTTAACGTGTTACCTGGACGAGTCGACCGACGCGAGCCGATCGCTCTGAAGAATCGATTGCGACAGACGTCTGAATATCTCAATCAATTCGTCGGAGTGATGGGAGATCAACTCCCATTCGATTACTTTGATCGACTGAAGTCCTTTGTGCTTGATAGCACGAGGTTAATATCAATCAATCATAATCAATTGGCCGATGAAGCAACGCGAATGATAGGTGAAGCGTCTCAGGTTGTTGGTTTCGAGGATAGGGCACGGCTTATTTTGGTCAGCGGTCGATATTTTGAAGCAACTGAGCAGACTTCAGGCAAAATTCAATTGGAAATCGATCTGCGGAATGATCGTCTTCAAGCGCTTGTAGCGCCAGGACAGGAGGTGATGGCAGGGAGAGGATTTCAATCACTTCGAGGAATGGTGACGACGGAAATTGAACGGGGGGTGCTTTCGAGTCTGGCTCCTCCAGATCAAGCGATGATCAATAAGAATGTCAACAGTGTACTTTTTGCTGCAATGGACCAAGACATTCCAGTAATCACACTCGGCTCCAACGACCTGACGAATCTTTCGACGCGATTGAATGCATCTCCGGACGCGCTCGCTCGCATCGCAAAGGCGATAGGTGAAGGTAAAGTTGTCATTGTACCTTCGCGTCCGGTTGTCCTTGGAACGAGCAATACTACATCGTGGTACGAAATTGATCCTGATACAAACTACATGGTTGGAGTTGGAGAGGATGGGGCTCATAACTCCGCCCTGGAATACGCCTTCAATTTCTTTGTATTTGGTTTTATCGAAGGTGTAGCACTTGCTGGCTTCAACGGCGTGTCCAATGGTGCTATCAAGAAGTTTGTTGAAACCATGATTCAACTAAATACCTTGTTTGAAGCAGTTTCACTCGCGCTAAGCAAACCATCTTATGTTATGGAGGCGTTCGAACTTGCCCTCGGAGCTTTCGCCAATGTACCGACTGCACTGACCATCGCATCTGGGTTTGGTGTGGGATGGATCGTTGGGCTGCAAGTTACCGGGCAGGATCCTCCTGCTGAGGGACTACTTCGAAATCTGCGTGGCACGCCTCCTGACGCAAACCAAGCATCTCGAGTACTCAACCTAACGCAAGCCACCGCACAATCACTTCGTATTGTACCAAGTGCTACATCGGGTTCCACGGATCAGAACAATAGGCTGCAGATACCTTTTATTGTCGAGTCGGATCGTGTAGGAGAGTATACGATCAGTGCTATTGCTCCCGCGGACTGGATCGTTCATTTAGAAGATAATTTACTATCGATTACCCCAGCTGCTGGCCAGCAGTCCGGAACCGGTATGGTTCGCCTCGCTATTCGTTCGGTAGCTAACCCCGATGTAGTGTCAAGTAGCGAGATCTTAGTCAATGTTTACTCTACAGTCCCTGGTTTAGAGGCTGTGATAGCTTTTGATCCATTGATGACAGTCCCATTCCGAGGTGCTCAATTACCTACCGGTCACCAATTATCGCTTCGCAATCTTGGACCCTTGGAAGAGATACTACAACTTTCGGTATCAGACGTAACGCCTGGATGGGAGGTGATTCTAACAAGCGATCATATTTCACTGCCTGCCGGAGTAACGGGGGTACGTGGAGTCTATCTTCGGCCGACTGGTAGCGACCTTCCCTTACCGGGTGCAGCTATAAGCTTTAAGCTAACGGCTAGAAGCACCGCGGATCCAACTCGCCAAGTGACTAGTACCGCTACGTTTACACTAGGAGATGTTACAGCGACTGTCATGGTTCCTGACGCCGTGGAGTTAGGTGCTATCCCCGGTGGTACTGTTCCTAGCAAGATGAAGGTCGCTAATGATGGCAACGTGACAGAGACGGTTGTACTTTCCGCCGATCCCTTGCCTGCAGGGATTTCATTACTCGGTATTCCAAAAACAATAACACTCGCCCCTGGCGCATCGATCGATGTGCCTTACACGGTAGTGGTTGCCGATTCCGTACCGATAAATACAAATGCTTATATTCGACTGAGTTTAGATAAACGACCAACGGGTGCAACTGTAGATGTAGCTTGGAGAATCAGAGTGCGCGTCGCAGTGCCTGGTGCTGATGCAATCGTGACTTCTTCAGCTGCAGCACGAAGGCTTGGCGAAATAGACCTTGCAAGTCGTTTTGATGATCTCGCTACATCGTTATCGATACTAGTGCAATCTCCTACAGACACTGTCGCTAAGAGCCAGTCGGTTGCCGCGATCGATGCTGTTGTTAAGATCATCAGCGCCGATCCAATCCTCAGCTCTCTGTATACCTCCGACCTAAAATTCGCTGGCAATCAGCTCGAGGCGGCTAATACCCTTGAAGAGATTCAATTAGCCCTCGATTATCTCGCGTCTATTCTTACTAGCCTTTCAACAACACTCACCGAACTCGTAGAAAGGAAGTACACATTAAGCCTCGTCTCAAACGTCATCACCGCACTGCCAGGAGTGCCGGCTCAATTTCAAGTTGTGATGGAAAATAAAGGAACCAAAGCCACTACCTTCGATCTGTCGGTCGGCGGGTTACTCCCCTTCGGAACCACAGCTTTGTTCAACCGCACTAGTGTTACGCTCCAGCCTGGTGAAACTTTACAACCTGGCCCTAATGGTATCACTCTGAGCCTATCCTTCACCGAAGACTTCCTCATCCCCGCTTCCTTTACTGTGGATGCCACGCCTCAGGAAGCTCCCATATTGGTTCAGCGAGCATCGGCATCCGTGGCCCTGCGTCAAGAGTTTTTGCAGGTTATCTCTGTGGATCCTAACCCAAGTTTCACACAAACTGGTGGGATGGTTGATATCTCAGCGCGGCTACTAAGTATTGTCAATAAATCGAAAAAGATCTTCGTCTCTTATCAAGTCAAAGACTCTAGCGGCAATGTGATCGTCACATCCGCTACAACTCCAGTCAACCTTTCGATCAGAGATACGATCGCCGAGGTAGCACTTCCGACGCTCGACACAAGCACGTTCCAAAAAACCGAGCACTCGATCGTCGTTACAGCCACCGATGAGAACGGCTTGCCACTACCAGGTTTGCTGGGACAAGCCTCTTTGCAAATTGGCACTCCAGTCTCTGCTAGTATCACCGTATCGCCGGAGAAAGTCTTCGCTGGTAGAAGTGTCGTTAGCAACACGTTGCTTGTCGACTCCCGAACGAGCCCTCCCAATCCTCTGTCGCTGGTCGGTCAGGTTCAAACGATTCCCACCTCAACGACCATCATGGTGCGCGGCGAACTAGCTTATGTCGGAGGAACCAACGGTCTGAACATTGTGAATATTTCAGATCCGAGAAACCCTGTCGTTGTTGGGGCATTCGGGCAAGCGGATATCGTGCAGGGTGGATTTATCGTTGTGAGAGAACTCTCTGGAAATCGTGTCTTGGTAAGCACACAAGCTAGTATTAATGCCTCAGAACTAAAGCTACTTACTTATTCGCTTGCCGATCCGCTGAATCCGAGCCTAATTGCCCAGTCGACGGTACCTCGTCAGTTCCTGTCGGATCTGTTTGTGATCGGAGATCATGCGATCGCGACTACAACCGGCATCGATTTCTTCGCAGGAAATGTACTTAACCAGTTTGGCGATGTGTCTTCGCTGAATCTTTCGAATCCCGCTGCTGTCAGCATCTCCGATGAACTGTACGGCCCATTTCAAAACCTTTTTAATCACAACGGCGGCGAAATCGTTGATGCCAATACGCTGTATGTTACCAGCACGACATCCAACGGTGGATTCAGCAACACTCAATTAGGGTATGGTGTTGTTCGAGTCGTCGACACATCGAACCTTACCGATTTGATTGAGCTCAGGGACGTCCGCATTCCGGAGACCGTTCAAGCGTTGGAGATTGCGATCGATGGTAATCGCGCCCTGGTTGTTGGAAGTACCGGCGGATGGAAATCACCTTTCAATGGTGCCCAAGATGCGCAGTTGACTGGAAGGATGACACTCACCCTGCTTGATATCACTGATCGTAGAGTTCCCGTTGTGATCGGTAGCACATTGATCACCGAGAGTGTGAATCGACCGATCGATACGGCAGATGGTGGTGCCAAGCTATCAGTCATTTCGCTTGGTAATGGCCGTTTCGCAGTCAGTCGAGGATACGTCCAAGGGGCCCCTGCTCTGGTCGTCGTGGACACCGCAGGCGACCAGATCGTTTACGCATCGATCTCAGTTCCTTCGATGGTCAATGAAATGACGTTGGTCAATGGCAAACTCTACACAACCAGTCAAACTGGATTGCAGATTTACGATGTTGGTTCCATTGAATCGATACCGACAACGATCAGCACGGTGGTTCCTCACTCCGACGACTTCAATAACTTGAACCGAGTCCTTCTAGACTCATTCAATATCCCACCGGATCAAATCATCGATGGAACGGGAACCAAGACACTTGTTTGGAAACGTCCATTCGCATTTGGTACATCCAGTTCGTTGCTTACATGGAACACGGAGTTGTCCGGCGTGGATCCCAACGAGTTTCGAAACATCACCAACGGTACCCAAATCGATTTTGTGTTCCAGGGAACTTCTGGAAGCCTTACCCTCCCTTCCACTTCGGTCGTTGGGCAAACGGCGGTCGAGGTTCTACCGGCACGTCAACAATCCGCGCCAGGCGCAACTGCGACCTACGATGTAGTACTATCAAACCCGACGAACGATTTCTTGACGTTCACGCTTTCGGTCTCCGGAATCCCGAGCTCATGGATCGACCTGCCCACTTACGTTTTCGTTAATCCCAACAGCACGCATACAGAACAACTTCGGATAACCGCGCCGGCGAAATCCCCAGAGGGCTCGATGGATTTTCGTATCGCTGCTACGGCGGGCGGGTCTCTGCAAGGAATCACCCAGGCAACTTTGGATTTAGTGGGGACTCCAGTTTTACCTGACCCGCAAGCGCACGGAGTTGTGATATCGCTCCTACCATTGACCAGCAAAGTCGGCCAAGGTGACGATGCGGTGTATACGATTCGCTTAACCAACATCGGAAGTGTGTCTGAAGAGTTTGCCCTTTCAAGCGTCCTGCCCTCAGGCTTTACGGGAGTCTTCGAAAAGTCTACGGTCACTTTGCTGCCAGGACGGGATAACTTCCAGGATGTGCGCTTGAAAGTAACAAGTGCCATCGGAAATCCTGTTGGACTCTACACGTTCAGCGTGAAGGGGGAGTCAGCGAGCAGCGGTGTGTCGAGCACTCTGCAAGGAGAAATCGAAGTGTTGAACTTAGGTGTCTCGGTGACGCTTGATCGAACGAGCGGCTCACCGGGCGATACCTTCCAGGCTGTGGTGACCAACGTCGGTAACACGGCCGAGACATTCGATCTTGTGGTCGCAGGGCCTGCGGCTATCTTGGCTGGGCTATCTAGCACGCAAGTAACTTTGCAACCGGGACAGACCCAATCAGTTGCCGTGAGCACCTTACCTTTCAATTCGTCCCTTCCTGGCGGGATGGATCTTACGGTCGCAGCGAAGTCGCATACCGTTCCTTCAGTCGTAGGTACCGATACGGTTGTTCTGAATATCCCACAAACGCGCGGATTAAGCACTCAGTTTGATCCGAGCAGTAAGATCTTAGTTAGTCCAGGAACTGCAACGTTCCAATTGCTCGTAAGCAACCTTGGTAATACCGAGGAGGCGTTTACAGCGACAATTTCGAACGCACAAGGTTCGGTCATCGCCAGCCTCGTTGGTACCGATGGTAATCCGACGCAGACGATTACCGTCTTTCGTTTACCTGCGTTCGGTCAGGGAGCGATTCAGTTGAATGCTTCCATGCAAGCAATTGGCGTTGGTAGTGTTAAAGTTCTGATTCAGTCTCTAACCGACGGCACGATTATTTTTGAATCGATAGCTACGGTGGAGCTAGCTGCAACTCCTCCTGTTGCGATCGCAGATTCTTATTCACTGCAGCAAGGAGCAAAGTTAAATCTGCTGGTATTGGCCAACGATCAACCGAAGGGGTTTGTGATCGATTTAAGTTCGATTGAGTTCCGCGATGGGCCCCAGCACGCGACGATCTCGGCAACCAGTTTAGGACAGGTTGCTTGGGATCCGAATCCTAATTATTTCGGCACGGATTCGTTCTCGTATCGATATGCGAACGACCAAGGGGTCTATTCGAACTGGACTACGGTTGCTCTTGAAATCAATGGCCGGCCGACTGCTAGTGATAACATGGATTATGTACGTAGAAATGTAGAGACGCTGGTCGATGTGTTGGCCAACGATACGGATCCTGATGGCGTTATCGCTGATGCTACAATTGAGATATTAACATCGATTGATGCGGGGCAAGGTCAACTGGACGTAGTCGATCGGAAAGTTCGTTTTAGGCCAACGACGACTTTCGATTCGATGATCTCGTTCCAGTATCGAGTGATTGATACCAAAGGAGGCATATCTACGCCAGCGACCGTGGTGCTGGGCGTTTACAATCAGAATCCATTTGATCCCTACGACGTCAATCAAGATGGCTTTGTTAATGCGATCGATGCATTGGTTGCGATTAATTCGTTAAACGCAAAAGGGGCTCGGATCATCCCGCCCGGCATCAATACCGCTCCGTTCTATGATGTGAATGGAGATGGGTTTCTCAGCGCGATAGATCCATTGGTTATCATCAATTTCTTGAATCGACGCAGTGGAGGTGGTGAGGGGGAAGGAGCGGATTTGTATTATTCCGAGACGACTGTTGCTCCCTTGGAGTCGATCGATGCTGCTATGGCAGATCTTTTTGATCCGTTGGGAAATCGCAAAGCGAGAGAGGGAGTTCGTTTCTCTGTTAAGTCCAAGCGCATTTAGAATTGGATTAGACGGGACAAGATTCCCGGTAACAGAACTTTCTTTCGCCCGAATAGCTCGATCATTGGATTGCGCCGTTGTCTTGGATTGGCAACGGTTGTTCCATTCAACGAGTGCTTTAATAAGCGTTGGTGGGCAAATGATGTTACAACGCAGATTTCCGATGTAGGCTGTCTATGGCAAGCTGGGTAATGCTACATGTGTTACCATATTAGCTACAGAGGGTGGCGACCCAAATTCCGAATGCATGGGAGCATTCGAAAATAATCCCCCATCGGTACTGAGAAAGCAAAAGTCTTCGAGAAATCATATCGCGTCATCCAACGAAACGTTTTACCAACATCATCGACTCTGACCAAAATTTATCCTCGGAAACAGAGTTAACATTCAACGATTGTCGGACTCGCAAATACCGTACCGCAGAACAGTTGATTCCGTAGCTCTGCCTTAGTGACTATGCGAAATGAATCAGCAGGCTGGTTTGTGTATTGAAGTGTGTAGCAATTGGTCTCAGTGCGCGCTGTGCGGCGACGCTCACCCATCACCAAGATGATGTATTTCAGCGTTGTAAAGTCCCCAAGCGCGATCGCGGCTTACGCGGGCCCCAAGGTCCTTTCCGGTCGTACGAAGTCGATGGGGGCAGTAACGCAGCAGCGAGTACTATTGGATAAAGGCACGATCGTTCTTCCGGTCCAACACCAATCACTCGGGCCTCTTTCGCGCCGGCCATAACCCGAGTCTCTCGCCCGAAAACGCGCGCCTTGGGTTATGAGGTAGAGAGAACTCGATGGCTTCGCGCCGTTGTGGCGTGGCAACCTCATGAAATGCAGCGCTAAGGGAAACCGAATCGCTCAAGACTCGTTGCGCATGTTCTCTAGGTTATGGACGCGCGAAGGAAAAACGGCCGATGTGCGCACGGATTATCCGATTGTCTCCAACAATGCCCAGTTATTTTGCAAAAGCTGCAAAACCCTTAAATCCGCTTCACTTTCTGCAGTTTCACAACCGAACTTCGGAGATACCTTCAAATACAGAGAGGTCAATCGTTCGTTGGAGCAACTGCAATGCGACCGCTCATGCTAGCAATGGTCTTTTTCGCCCTCTCGATCTGCGATTTGGCTGTAGCCCAGACCTTGCCAGTGAACGATGTGGAATCCCCTCAGGTTGCTCAATCCGAAACGCCAACTGCTCCACCGGAACAAATCAATCCTTATGAAGGTGACTTGTTCACTAGACCCTATTTAACTGGCGACTTGAATGGGAGAAGGTCTCAGCTAGCGGCCAGGGGTGTGACATGGGACTTGTTCGCTACCCAGTTTTACCAGGGAGTAACAAGCGGAGGATTGTCTCGAGAGTTCGAATACGGCGGCAAGCTCGACTTCTTGCCCAACTTCGATGGCCAGAAACTTGGCCTCTGGCAGGGGTTGTCCGCTAACGCGCACGTGGAATCGCGATTTGGCAGGACCACCAACTCCATTAGCGGAACACTGTTGCAAACCAATGCTGCCATGGCGTTTCCATTCGATCCCGACCCGACGAGCGTCTGGCTTACCGCGTTTAAGTTCAATCAAGACGTATCTGAGCACCTCATTTTATTCGCGGGTAAGATAAACGGCCTCGATGGATATGCGCTGAAATACAGTCCGGGAGTCTCCACCAATCTGCCTGGTCTTGGCGGGTTTCAAAGTATGGGGCTTACTTTCAACCCGATCGCGGCTCGTGGAGTCCCCTATTCAGCAGCGGCCGCTGGTGCCGCCGTCCTATTCGGCGAAGGTTCATCGCTTGCCTTTTCCGTGCTCGACCCAGCCGAGCGAAGCGACCGAGGAATGGATAATTTGTTTGACGGAGGTACCACGCTGGCAACCGATCTTGTGCTTCGAAGAACGACGCTGGGATTGCCAACAATTCTGAATTTGGGTGGAGTCTATACCACTGCCGATTTTACCTCGCTAGACCCGTCTGTGTACCTCGAGTTGTTGCGGCAAGGTCAATTGCAATCTGCCATTGGTTCCGGGAATCTGCCTGTTGAAAATGGTTCGTGGGCCTTATACGCCACTGGCTCACAAGCGTTATGGCAAAGTGCGACAGACCCAAAGGCTAGCTGGGGCATTTTTGGAGGACTGGGACTTTCGGATGGCAATCCCAATCCAATCAAGTATTACGCATCCATTGGGGTTGGTGGACGCAGGATGTCGTCCGCGCGTCCGTTGGATTCGTGGGGCATCGGCTATTATTTCGTCGGCCTCAGCGACGAGATCAAAACGCTAACCCAGAATGTTCGCCCACTGAGAGACGAATACGGAGCTGAAGCGTTTTACAACATTGCCGTACTGCCATCGTGTCGACTGACTCCCAATCTGCAAATTGCCCGCTCAGGTCTCGTTGGGGTGGATCCACCGATTATCTTTGGCCTGCGACTTGAAACGATTTTCTAGAAAAAGTGGGCTCAGGGCGACGGCCTTCCACGTCCAATTCAAGCTATTCTTTGCTGCTCGAATTCATCCCTTACAGCATTGTGAATTTATCGAAGTCCGAAGACTCACTTCTTCGGTGAGCCCCCACTGGACGAGAACCAGTTGAGTTCGCGTCTCGAACAGACTCTGCCAATTTGGCATGGGATGAATTCGTTCGAGACGCCAAGCCAAGTTACTTCCAATCGACCGTGAACTTTTCCAAATTGCCCTTGAACCGCCAGCCGGCCAGGGCCGGCGGTGTCAGAACGGCTTGTCCAGTTCGCCGCCGGCTTCGCAGGGAGTTCCAAGGGAACGCAGCAGAAATTGCTTGGCGCGGGTCGCGCGCTGCTCAGCCCGCTGCTCCGGCGTTACCCAGAACGTGGTCGGCGGCAACTCCTGACGCAGGTCAGCAATCTTCACCATCTTGATCATCTGCATCGCATTTTTGAGCGTCCCGGAGACGGGGCGGGTCAAGGTTTGCCATCTCACCGCGATGATCCCGTAAGGAATGCCCCCGGAATCGATCCAATTGTAGACGCCGGGATCCGTTCGGGCGAAGACAAACGTGATCGAGCCATCGGGATTCTTCTTCGTCTGGTAGTTGTTCAGGCTGCTGGTCCGGTACACGTGCTCGGGCGAAAGAATGAACGGGCGGTAGGAGTTGATGCTCAGATACTCCGCATCCAACATGTTCAGGGTGAGGACGAGTGCCTCGCCTTCCCGGAGATTGAACAAGAAGGAGGTGAGGAATCCCAAGGCACGATCCGGACCGAGTGGTTCGTCGGTCGAAAGCTTTTGATCCTTCGATCCGGTTTCCTCAATCCAGCGGACACGCAACTCCCCGGGCTGGTTCTCGGCGAGGTGGCCAAATCCCACCGAGATATTGACCGTGGCCTTGACGCCGGAAGCGACCAGACCGGCAGCCTCCTCCGCCAGAGACGCCAAGCTTTTCACTTTCGCAGTCCCGCGAGTGCGCTTCACCGCGAGCCTCACCGCAGGCAGCGAGCCGTCACCACGAATCTCGCGCGCCAAGACTTGCTTGGCGCCGGGCTTCAACTGCACATGGTTGGGGCGGCCGTTGGCCGGTTCCGGACCCACGGTCAACGTGATCGTGCCGTCGGGATTGCGGGGAGTGTTCTCCGTGATGGCCAGCGTCCCCAAAGGGACATCGTTGCGCGGGTCCGTGCCGTCATGCTGCAGCCAGTTGTAAACCATAAAGCTCAGCTGGGAAGGCAGGGTCTTTCCCACCCGCACGTTGATCTCATAGGCCGAATCTTCCTCGATCCGGAGGGTGCGATAGAACGTGTCCACGTTGTCTGCATACCAGCGGGAACCGGGCATGGTGTAGCCATGCCAGCGACGGGGTGCGGCATAGGTCCAGATGAAGGACGGCTCGGACGAAGCGCCCATCGCGGCATTGAGTGAAGCAAACATGGCGGTCTCTTCCAAAGCGGACCGCACGTAGCGGAGGGCCTCAGGCTTGGATGCGGCATCGCTCGCCTCCAGGGTCTTCAGGCCCTGCGCCACCGCCTGCCGCACGGGCGCGGTCGCCAGGATTTCCAGCGCCCGCTTTTCCACCGCCTGCGATATTGGGCTGTTGGCGTCGCTCTCTGGCCATCCTTGTGGACTTTCGGCCCGAACGATCGCTGAGGCAAAGAGGAGAATTCCCAAGGCGGCGCTGACCATACTAAGTGCCCGACGCTTCAGTACACCAGGGGTTTCCATAGGTGGTATCATTTTGGAGGTTTTCATAGACAGTATCATAGGGGAAGTGCTCGGACCTTAGAAGCTGATAACAATGGGCGCAGGATTGAGGCCGACCATCCTTTTGGCGCGAGGGAATCCGGCCTCGCAGGCCGGTAGTTGCCCTCCAGAGCCACTTTCATCGTCAGCATCACACGGAGAGACATCCGAATATTCCCCTACTTTACCGACTCCAACGACGGTGCGATCCACTTGCCATTGACCGCATCATCTTTCGGCCAGTAGAGCCGCATTGCCATGACAAACGGACCTTTCGGTGCCGGCAGCCAATTGGCTACCCTCTCTTTGCCGGGGGATTCGTTCTGGATTACTATCGTCAGCCCACCGTCCGGGTCGCGCTTCAACTGCGGCAGCATCGACGAGTTGATAAGGTAGCGGTCAATCGGATTGGCATAGAGCTGGCTTCGAGGCGATTCATACATTGTCACCGACCAAAAAGCATTGACCGGCGGCAACTGTCCCGGTGCAAAACGTAAAGTATATTGCTTAGACCCAGTCAGTGGCTGCTTGTCGGAATCGATACCATAGTACGGGTACATCGCTTCCTCCTTCGAATTGCCGTAAAGGCCGATCGCACCAGCAGCAAAGCGATAGAGGTAATTGTTCTGCAGAAACTGCCTCGTGCCGAACACGTCACCGAAGGTCACTTGTTCCGTATCAAACTTGGTCTTTTTGAACTCCGCGAATTCAGCCCAGGCGTCGGCCATGCCCTGCTCAATAGCCGTCTTGATTTCGGGGGACAGCTTGGCGTTGTCGAGATGTTTGCCGGCACCGATGCCGATCTGGGCGAACCGTGCCATGAGTTCGGTCTCAGACGGGTCGGTGGGGCAGAACTGGAGAATGAAGTTCAGGACATTGAAGAATTCGGCCGAGGTCTTCTGCGCCTCAGGCGTGAGCGGCTTGATGTACTCAATCGCTGGCGCAGGTTTGGGGGCAGCTTGTCCGAGAAACGCCGACAGCGGCTGCACCTTGTAGCCGGCCTGGACTGTCTTCACGTTTTCTATGTCGCTCGGATTGAACAACTGCGTCCGATAGGCGGCGAGCGCCAGATAAGTATCCGACCGGAATACTTTCTTTATGCCCTGGGGCGTCTCGCCCGTCCAATTCGGCCCCGCGACGAGGAAACTGCCGCCATCGTTGCCGGTCGTGCGGCTTCCGATGTAATCGAAATTGAACGTGTACGCGTCAATCAGCTGGATGCTGAAATAGCGATCCGGTTCAATTTTTGGCACAGTCAGCACCAAGGGTTCGGTGCGAAGGTCCATGCCAAGCGTTGAGTATGGGGTATCGGAGTTCGGCCCAACTATTGCCGTATCCGCCGGCGTATAAACGCGAGCAGTGCTATGAACCTGGTTTCGAGGTCCTTTAAATTCGGGATGTTGGCGATCCTCAAAATAGGTGTATTGGACGCGGTATCCATCCACCATCGGGTAGCCGTAGATATAAGCCTCCTTGGCGATGGCGCGGGCTTCTGCGGGGCTTACTGTGGCTTGGGCGCTTGCAGAGGCTAACGGGATTAGCGCGAGCGGCACTAGCATGCAGAAAAAGATTTTTAGCAGGGTCGTTTTCATGTTAATAGTGTCCATTCGGTGTATTCGTTGGCGGTCTCTTCCAGAGCGGACCGCATGAAGCGCAGGGGTTTTCATAGGCGGTACCAGAAGCCTGATCTTTCAATCTGAAAGCATCCGTCGTTCGTCTTTCTTCCTCGAGAGACTCACTTTGCATCAAGTTTTACCGCCTCACCTATGGGCTTTACATCAAGGACAACCTTGAGGATCTTGCCGGTGAAGGCATTGTCGTACTGCTTATAGTCCTCAGTTACTGTTGTGGCTTCATCTATGCCCACACCTGCTGTCTCATCCGCGGAAAAGACAAAGGGCTGCGTGCGTTCAATTCGACCATTAGCGCTCAATTTACCGTTGACAAGGATCGAGAACGTTCCACCTTTCCCGATCCCGCCACCGTCATAATCAAAGTTCACGCGCACGGTGTTCTTGCCAGGCTTCAGCGCTTCAGGTGCTCCAATCTTCGTCTCCTCCAAAGAAACTAAATTAACGGTAAATACAGGCTTGCTGTTCTTCAGATAGAAGCTCCAACCTCCGATATGGCCGCCCTGGGCAAGGATGACGCCCTCGGCCCCCCCCTCGGGAATTTCTAGATCTGCGGTAATCGAGTACGAGCGGTTCTTCATGTTGACGAACGTGTTCTCGCTCATTCCGGTCATCCCTGGCCAAAGAGTGATGGAGGTGCGATCTCCCAAAAGTTCTGGACGCCCCGCCATGCTTGCGTTTTGTCGTTCATACCTTCTGTCATCCAGCGGCAATACGCGATTTTTGATCGCTTCGCTCATGAATAGATCCTGCATCTCCTTGAGCTTCTGAGGGTTCGAAGCGGCGATGTCGTTCGAGAGACTAAAGTCATTGCGAGTGTCATAGAGCTCCCATTTATCGTCTTGAAGCGAATGGCGAGGCTTGGTCTCCCAAGGAGCACTGTGAACAACACCTGCGAACCAACCGTCGCTGTAGATGCCCCGGTTGCCAGCAATCTCAAAATACTGGATCTTATGTCTATCAGCGGCTTTGGCATCATTTAAGGCATACAACATGCTTACGCCTTGAATCGGCTCCTGAACGACACCGTTGACGCTCTTTGGCTCAGGAAGGCCCGCTGCCTCAAGAATTGTTGGAGCGATATCGATCACATGGTGCCACTGCGAGCGGATCTGGTTTGTAGCTTTGATTCCCTTTGGCCAGGAAACCACTATCCCATTTCTGGTGCCACCATAGTTGCCAGCGGTCTGTTTGCCCCACATGAACGGGGCGTTGCCCGCGATCGCCCAGCCAGAAGCAAAATGCGCATAAGTTGATGGGCCTCCCCACTCATCGTAACGATTCATCATCTGGGGCACCGTCTCGGTAATCCCGTTATAGAACGTCATTTCATTGCTCAAGCCGAGCGGACCGCCTTCGGGGCTCGAACCGTTGTCGCCCAACACATAGAAGATGAGCGTGTTGTCGAACTGGTCAATCTCACGCACGGCGTCAAACAGTCGGCCGATTTCATGATCGGCATACTCACCGAAGGCAGCAAAAACCTCCATCTGGCGCGCAAAGAGTTTCTTTTCATCTGCGCTCAACTTGTCCCAATCCTTAATCGCTTCGGGTTTTGCAGCTAGCTTGGTCCCCTTGGGAACAACGCCTAATTCGATTTGACGCGCAAGGGTTTGCTCTCTCAGCTTATCCCAGCCGCCGTCGAAACGGCCTTTGTTCTTCGCGATCCACTCCTTAGGCACATGGTGCGGGGCGTGTGTGGCACCCGGAGCAAAATACATAAGGAACGGTTTATCCGGTGTCATCGACTTCTGGAACTTCATCCAGTTGATCGCCTGATCCGTCATGTCCGTCATGAAGTTGTAGCCCGGAGTGCGCGGGGTCGGAATTCTTGTCATACCATCAAATAATGTTGGTGACCATTGGTCGGCTTCACCACCGATGAATCCGTAGAACTTGTCAAACCCCGAGCGGGTCGGCCAGCGGTCCGTTGGCCCGGAGGGACTCAATTCCCATGGCGCCACTTCGTGATTCTTGCCAAAGTAGGAGGTGCTGTACCCGTTGAGGCGAAGAGTCTCTGCTAGAGGACCAACGTTTTGCGGACGAGAACCCGTCATCCCAGGATTTGCAGTAGAGGTTTCAGCGGTACCTCCCATGTTGTTCATGTGGTGGTTACGTCCGGTCAAGAGAGCTGTCCTGGTCGCCGAGCAAACGGCGGTTGTGTGAAACTGATTGAAACGCAGTCCTTGACTGGCCAACAGGTCAGCATTAGGCATACGTACTGGTCCGCCAAAGGCACTGGGTTGACCGAAACCCATGTCATCGATGAGGACGATGATCACGTTCGGCGCACCTTCGGGCGCTTTGACCTCGAAACGCGGCGGTGCTTTAGCGTCCCGCGCGTCAAAAGTTGTAGACTTTGGGTAATCGGGTTCCTTGATGGGAAGCTGCGTCCTGTCGACTTTGCTATCTTCCGCAAAAGCCAGTGAATGAACAAGAATCGCTGTCGTGAATGTCAGACCCAACAAAGAAAATCGTTTTGGTTTATTCATCTTTGCCCTCCGGTGATTTGTACTCTGGATGATTTCATCTCATTGTAGCTTTTTATCCCCAATGGCGCATGGAGAGTGGTCGAGATCGGAGAGTTTGCAGGAAAGTACGAAAAAAGCCGGTGTTGTGCGTTGCTGCAAGACACCGGCTTCCTCGAATAACCTATTGCGGTTAGTTCCCAACCGAACAGAGAAGTTGTCCAAGACGGCGATTCAGCGTTCAGACACAAATTCGCTGGCTGATCGGCAGTAACAAGCAGCACCGCTCGCTTTGAACAACTTGTAAATCGCCCCATTCGCGTCAGCAAATGGAAGCAAGGACTTCATATCATTGAATTCCAGAGTCACTTGCAGCTGCAAGCCGGCCAGCGGCAAGCATCGACGACTGATGCAGGTTCGTTTTGACCGAAAGACCTACCGAAAGCGAGTTCAGGACAAAACCTTCATCTCGATGATCAAACGCCAAATGGGAAATCATGTCAGGCCGAGAAGTCGCTGGGGATAAGTCCGCGAACTCGCGATGGTTGTTCTGCCCCACAACCTCATGCTCCTCTGGTGCTCTGTACTTTTCTACAGAGCGGGATGGACCCTTTTTCGAAGGTCTCCATGATCCGCGAAAAGTCCAGCAGCGAGCGGCTTAGCCGGTCCACTTTGTAGACCACGACACAGTCGACCTTCCCGCTTTTGATATCCTCAAGGAGTCGATTGAGAGCTGGTCGGTCGAGGTTGCCGTCTGAGAAACCACCGTCGTCGTATTGCTCCGGCAAGCATACCCACCCTTCGTGTTGTTGGCTGGCGATGGACGCCTCGGCTGATTTGCGTTGGGCATGCAGCGAATTGAACTCCAGCTCGAGGCCTTCTTCGGTTGACTTTCGTGTGTAAATTGCACAGCGGTTCTTCGGGCCTTTGCTTCGTGGTTGATTCATCAGTTGCTCCGCAAGCGAAAGAATTGAAATCCGTTGACGTGCGAGCCCGTGATCGCGTTGGCTACGGCAGTGAGTGAATTGAAGAGCTGTCCCTCGTATTCAAATCCATCTTCCAGGACGAGTACTCGGATCGGCCGGCCTTTGTAGTCGCGATGGAGCATCGAGCCGGCGGGAGGCAGACGCGTGTCGCGGACCGGTTTCGATTGAACGGCTGCTACGACGACGTGCGAGGCCTTGGACTCGCGCGGAGGTGTGACACGGACCTCGGAGTCGAGTGCCAGCTCGGCCGCACGCTTCAGAAAAGCAGTCCAAGTGCGCACAGGTTATGTGCCACTTTCGCGTGCTGACCATCATTTTCCAGGCCAAACTTCGAGTTTCCAAAACAGGGTTATGAAGTTAGAGGCATTTCCATAACCCGAGGGTCAAGAGACTTTGAGACTCTGGAGATTTCTTGGCGGAAGGAGAGAATTCAGCCCAAACGGATGTCGCGCCGGCAATCTGAGAGTAGTCGCGATGGGGAGAGTTCGAGAGGCTAGAAACTCGCGAAACACTGCGAAAACAAGGGCCAGAAGCGCGAGCAGGCCGACGTTTTGAGGCGTCGGCCTGTTGGTATAACCGGAGGGTCAAACTGAGTTTGAAACCCTGAATTCAGTTGCGGGAATCACACTGGCGTCGAAAAAGTTTCCAAATTCGGGTCAACCGAGCGGTTTGTTCTTCAAAGGTTGGGTTCGGTAACGGAGCCCGACACATTGAAGCAGTAAGGCAACACTATGGCGAATATTGACAACAAATGACGAGAGTTTTATAGTTCAAAAGACGGCGAGCACCCGTAAATGCACGGCAGTTGCGGCTCTGGCTGCAGGTCGGCGAGTGGTTTTCAGAAGAACCCCAAACCGTAATTGGCAATCAACGTTAAACGAGTAACACCGATGGCGACGTCTCTTAACCTATCTTTGACCGATGAATTGCGAGCTTTTGTAGACGCAAATTCCGGAGATGGTACTTTGTTCGCGACACCCAGCGAGTTTGTTCGCCACCTTTTGCGTGAAAAGATGGAGCGCCAGGAAGCGGCCGCTGCTCGCGATGCAATCTTGAATGGGTATCGTGATGCGATTACGGGCAATACCTTAGAGTTCCAAGGCGATTTAAGAGCTCTGCTCAAGAAGGCCAAAAAGTGAACAGGCGAAGAGGGAAAAGAAACCAAGTCCTTCTTACCAATCAGGCTCTGCAAGACCTGATCTCCATTGAGGAATACAGCATCAGGACCTGGAGTAATCGAGTTGCTAATGATTACCTCGATCAAATCCAGGCTGCACTGGAGCGAATTTCTGACAACCCTGAAATTCTGCGCGAGGAACCGAATTTTCATCAATCGTTGTTCTTCCATCGCATCAATCGGCACCTTCTTGTTTGCGACGTACAGAGGGATGCCGTTTTTGTTTTGACTGTGCTGCATGCTGGGATGAATATTCCCGAACGACTCAACGAACTAGAGCCAGTACTCAAATTTGAAGTTGAGACCTTGCATCGACAACTCGAACAATTCAGGCGAACGGGTTCACGGCAATGATACCCAGGGGCGATGGGCAAAAAACAACATCCCAACCACGAAGGAATCGAACATTCGCAGATTGTTCAGCCCGTTGATCGCGTGGTCGAAACTTTGCATTTTCGGCATCGTGTTATGGAGTTAGAGACATTTCAATAACCCCCGGGTCGCGCAACATTGAGAGTCGGGAGAGTCGGGTAGCGAACGGGAGAAAACGCTCCCGAGAGGATTCTCGCCGATGATTGGAGAGTGGTCGCAATGGGGAGAGATTGAGAGGCGCGGGTTTCACAAAATGCCGCGAAGACAAGGGCGAGAAACGCAAACAAGTCGACGTTATGAGGCGTCGGCCTGCTGGTATATCACGAGGGTCAAACTCAGTTTGAAACCCTTACTTCAGTTGAGCAAACCGAACTCTTTTCAAACCGCTCGCGAGACACATAAATTCGACGTAAGTTCTTTATGTGAAATACCTTACGTATCATAGGCTGCGTGTCTTTTAGGCAGGTTTCACTTGCTTTTTGTTCCATATATGCAACAATATCAGCGTGTTCCGTTCTTTCGGTCTCTCGCTTGAAATCCGTATCGATTGTTAACCCATGTCGCTATCTACGCTACTTCAAAGCCGCGTTAACGAACTTGAGATGTCGATTTCCGACCTTGCTCGCCGCAGTGGCGTATCACGGTCAACTGTGATTCGCATTCTCGGAGGGAAGGATGAGCACTACTCCGTTTCCAATCTGCAGGCAGTTCTTTCCGCACTCGGAATGAAGATGGATTTGTTGGTGATACCAGCCAAAGCATTCAAAGATTCCATCGCTACGCAGAAGGCTAAGCGGTTGATCGCGCTTACACAGGGAAACGTAGCTTTAGAATCCCAAGCCGTCTCCGCAGCTTCTGCCCAAGAGCATCTGGAAGCCACCAAGGCGCGAATCGCATCGTCCAGTCGAAAGCTCTGGGCTTCCTAAAGTTCCTAACAATTAGCGGTAGCCTTTAGTGAATCCCTTTGGTTCAGCCGGCAAAGACGATGACACTCCCTTTGATGGGTCGGGTTTGAAAATCAAATCAATCAAAACGCGTCGGCAACTCAATGAAGCTGAGTTCGAGTCAATACTGCGAGTGACCGAGAAGTACTTGTTGAGCAAACCAAGCCACAAACTCGCTCCATTTACCTTCGGTTGGCTTCTGGAGTTGCATCGGGAGATGTTGGGATCGATTTGGAGTTGGGCGGGAGAAATTAGAACTACCCACAAGAACATCGGCGTGAGTCCGAACATTGTTACTGCTGAACTCGGCGTCATAACCATCGAATCAGAGAAGCGACACCGCGAAACCGGCGAACTTGTGTTTGCAACCGCGGCCGAGTTTCATCATCGCGCGGTTTGGGTACATCCATTTGAGGATGGCAACGGTAGGTGGGCAAGACTCCTGGCGAACATCTGGCTGATGCAACACGACCAACCGGTGACCATTTGGCCTGCCACCGACCTGCGTGATACCGAAAGCCCGATCCGAGGTGAGTACATTGCAGCCATGAAGGAAGCGGATCTCAAAAACTACGGACCACTCATCGACCTACATAAAAAGTTTAGCGAGTAACGTAAGTCTAGCAGCTTCTCAAGCTCGGAATAAAACTGGGACATGCATTGTATCGGATCCTCACACGCCGGAATGCTAGCGAACTGGATTGCGGGAGAGTGGCTACAAGCAATGCTGCAGATGGCTTTCAGAAAAGCCCAGAGCGCTTTATCGGAAGGACTCAACAGAGCGGCGAACTGCACTAAGCTCCCCGGATGCCTCCATTCCAGTTCTTCGATCAGCACTCTCTGCCCCTTGGGATCCGCCAAGTGCTGGACGTCTTGCAGGACGACTTGGTAGTGGCGTTTTTGGGCGTCCTCCAGTTCCTCCCACGCGGCGATCAGGGGATCGATCTTGTTCCTCGGCATCGCACCCCAATCGATACCTTGCATGGACGGTTCCTTCCCCAAAAGCTGCCGGAGCAGTCCTCGGTCGTGAATCGTGAGTTGTTTCTTCAAGTCGAACGTGGCCATCTTCTTTTGCTCCTTTTTGACAGCATTGCATGATTAGTAAGCAGTAAGCGTTTTGGGTAAAAAAATATCAGAACAGCGACGGGGGACGACGCTCAACGAACAATCCCAGTTCCTCAAGGCGAATCCGCATCGCTTCCTTGGAAACGCTGAAGTGCTCGGCAAGGGGTGCTGCATAGTCTTCGCGGATCGCGGAGTCCCGTTCTGCAGCGGTTGTGGCCAAGCGGTTTCGAATGGAGAGGGTTTTGTGCTCGTAGGCAGGACGGAGAGTTACCATTTCGGCTTCCCGATCATCGCCATCGTGATACTCCGCCCAAGCTTGAAGTACCATCGTCTTGGGCATCAGCAGATTCGCTGCAAATGCATCGGCTTGCCATTCGACAGGCTTCTTGCGATCGATGGATCGGCACACGACGTCGGGCATCCGCAGCCCGTTGTCGAACAACCTCGGTTGGTTGGGATTCTCTCGGTAGAGCTGGCGATGAAGGCACCAGTGTCCAGTCTCATGGGCGAGCGTGAAGCCATATCGACCGAGCATCAAAGGATTGACGTCGGGCGCGAGGCTTTGCTCAATGCCGACGATACCTTCGTCGAACCAGATCGCTCCGTGCACATCCGCGAATGGAAACAAGGATTTCATATCCTTGAATTCCAACGTCAATTGCAGATGGATTTCGGTGATGCTGTCGATCGGGATCGGTGCCGTGACCTTACGACCAAATTTGTACTCGTACTCTTCAGCAGAGCGCGGGTTTCGAGTTCGATTTGGCTGATGTGGAGGTAGGGGACTTCGCGATCGACTACCAGGAATTGGTTGCTCATCACGTGTCGCCCTTCATCTTCTTGGCTTGCGCAACGAGCTTTTTGAGCTGTTCTGCAGTCAGGCCGTTCGCCTCACGCAGCAGCGCCGGCATCCCGATCGGTTCCTTCTGGATGATCCCTTCGAGATCGTCGGGTACGCGGCCAGCGAGCGCCACCCATTGGTCGGCGTTTTCCCCCAGGATCTCCGCCATTTTCGTGGCGCGTTCCGCAGTGGGAGGATCGATGTTTTCTTGCTCCAACTGAGAAATATAGGTGGAGCTCACGCCAACCAACTGGGCAAATTCGCGCAGGCCAAAGCCGCACGCGAGTCGTCGCTCACGGAGGACTTTCCCGAAGGATTTTGCAGAGGGAGCCATGGTTTTCGCCGGGTATCAGGGTAGATTCGCCTTGCTAGCGTTTAATGCTTAGTAAGCAAGACGAGATATAACCCGGCGGTCAAGAGGGACGGTCGAAGAATCCGTTGCATGCGGTTTTTACGGTATTTTTTGGTGATTCTGCCGCGTTTGTGGGGGATGGTGGGCCGGTTCTTCCAACGAGAATGACGCAATTCGACAATTTCGAACGTTTCGACTGTTTCGTCTATTGCCTCCCAGTCGACAATGACTTACTGTTTTGGAAGAGGAGTTTGATGGTCACGGAATTGGCCAACTTAGCATCAAAGGAGTTTGAAATGGCAGTTCTCGACGAGCCGTTCGTGCCATCGGAAAAAGACATTGAAAAAGCAAAAGCGTTTAGCCGTACACTGGCTCGCGAAATTGCTCCGGAATCTCGCGTCACCTTGCAGCGCGAGGGTGATGGTGAAGCAATCGAAATTCCTCGAGCGGTATTCAATGTGTTGATGAAGGTCCTCTCGGTGATGTCAGAGGGTAAGCCATTCACGCTGATACCCATGGATGAAGAACTAACAACACAGCAAGCCGCAGACATTCTGAATGTTTCAAGA